>JGI24707J26582_10001218_pt1 | contig 20474 bp, 12 predicted proteins | sample BioPla1DNA1_FD_26582 | JGI IMG/M metagenome (IMG submission 26582)
TTCTAAAATATATAATGGGGGTGTAGGCTAGCGTCACCCCCATTATAATTTTTTGAGTGATTATGAGTACAAAAGTCTTCAGATTACAAAACCAAGAGCTAATACATTTTGACCAAGTTGTCAAAGGACAAGCTGTCGTATTAACAAACAAAGACAATGTTAAATATAAACAAAAATCAATTATTCCACAAGAAGACGGATTATATCATAATAGAGTACATCAGCTCGTTGACGATAACGTAAATATGAGTGAGTATTCGTGTTCTCCAACGTGTATGCATCTTGTTGGTCGAGTTTGGGAAGGTCGCATTTGTCCACAGTGTGGATGTACAGTTGGTAATAATTATACAGTAAACTTAGACCGAAACAGTTGGATTAGTCTTGGAAAACATCGTGTGCTAACACCTATAGCATACGCTATGGTCCGAGATATTATTGGAGATACGAATCTTAATAAGATCATAGATTTTAACGATAATATCGATTTGAATGGTAATCTTATCATCGGTGAAGAAGTAATCGATAAAAGAAATCCGTTCAATGGTATTGGGATGATTATGTTTTANCGTAAATTCGAAGATATTATGCGTTTTTACGGTAAACAGAAAAAGAAAATGGATATTGCTGAGTTTCTTATAAAATATAAGAATCGAATATGGACGTCTAAAATAAATGTATTATCACAAGAATTGCGTCCTGCGTTTATTAACTCTGCTGAGAAAACGTTCAGATATGATAGTATTAATCATTGTTATATGGTTTGTATAAATAACGCTTCACTTATTGCTAAAGCGGAATTAACAAATCAGATAATGAATATTAACAAATATCTGACAACCATTCAATTNGAATTATTTAAATTATATGATTTAATCGTTCAGAAATTAGACGGTAAAAATAAACTATTTAGACGACAAATACAAGGTACGAGAATGTCTTGGTCGTCCCGAATGATTATTACAGCTAATACTGGAAAAACATATGGTTTAGATCAGATAGTTATATCTTATAAAGCTTTTTTGGAATTATACATCTTTGAAATTATAAACGTTTTAAAACGTGGATATATTAATCCAAAATATATGGATGTGACTATGTATGAAATAATGGAATGGATAGACGTTGAGCGATATTCTAACAAAGTTCATCCGGATATTTATGCGACGATGAGATGGCTAATTGATAATCATGAAGATGGATTATGGTTGCTTGTTAATAGGCAACCAACAATGGATTTTGCATCTATACAGATATTAAGAATAGTTGANATTATTCCTAATGCTATAGAAAATCATATGAAAGTTCCATTAACATCACTTAAAGGATGGAATGGTGACTTCGANGGTGATACATTATCTGTATATAGTTTGAAGGATCGTCAAACTGTTGAAGCGTTTGTCGGATCGTTTAATCCTAAACATCTTATCGTTAATAAAGTATCTGGATATAAAATCTTTAATACAACATTCGCCCTTCCTAGCGATATGTTGATGAGTCTGTATTCATTCACAGATGAGGAGTGTAATGATTTTGCAGACAATAAATATACACAAGGAGCGTAACTTATGTCAAAAGATAAAGTTAGTATTTTCAGAACGATAGATTCGTCGATTGGTAATGAGGTATTTTCATTATTTAATATAGCGAAGAGATCTATCTATTCTACAATCCGTCGAACATATTCGCCGACAAATACGGTTGTTACATTAAAAACATGTTTAGAACAAGCTTCGTCTGAACTTCTTAAGCTATTTTCGCTATTGACTGGTAAAGAAGTTAATACTTTAACGGCAGATGACGTTTCTAAAGAAATGAATAAACTCCGTTCCATTAAAGATGAGCGTGGTGATTTGGAATTTTCGCCACATTATATAGATGGGATATCATGTGTTAAACGACGCATGAAAGAATTTATCACTTATATGAATCGTGAGATCGCACGTTTACAAAGTCTCCAACGAGAGATTAAGAAGATNGATGATAAAAAGATTATCAATGCGATAAATGTCAATGATTTGGCCATGTTTAATAATGGTGATNNTTATCCTATTANAAATGCGGAAAAGATCGAAGTCAAAAACATGGACGATGACCATATCTCAAAAATGTATAACGCTTACAGACAATGTAAAAACGATGTCGTTAGAGTTTACAGACGATTGTTTGGTATCAATAGTAAGTTTGCGAATTTTAACATGGAAGAAGTTTTATAATTGTTTAATCTCGGGATAACTCATCATTGTCCCGAGGTTTTATTTTTTTTTCGAGGAGGAATATCTATGAATAATATCGACCCTCAAGAAATTGTTGGGGTTAATAAAGAGGGTTCTGAAGTTGTGTTTGAATTTAAAATCAATGAAAAAGATAAAAAACAAGTAATGCATGTGAATTTAGCGAACGAAATGGTTGCTAATTTTACAGAAATTTTAGAAACACCCAATAATACATTGTTTTATATGTTTCCATATATATTCGATATAGAATACGATTATGGTGATATAACGTTTAAACAACTTATTGATGAAGAAGGGAGACACGTAGAAAATTATATAAAATTGCTGTGTAAAGACATATACAAAACGACTAAACGATTTATTAATAAACATAAAATGAATAAGATGTTTGATAAAAATCTAAAAAAGATGATTGAGAAGAATTATTATCAGATAATGAATGGAACCGTTAATACACATCTTGAATTCAGAATGTTTGTCGATATGTTTACGTCGTCATATATAAATACGATGACAGAGGCGAAAAATATAGGATTGTTTGATAAATATGATAAAAAAATAAACATTTTGTCAAAAGATGTTAATAATTTAACGTTATTTTTATCAAATATCATGTCATACATGTATGAGAAGTTGATAGGACAACAACACAGTTTTACACAATTTAATTTTATAAGAAACACTTATATTTTTATCTCCAAATTCATGTTTTATCGAGTGTTTTATGAAACATTTGTATCACGATTTAAAAATATGAAAGACCAAAAATTTCAAACACTCGTTACAGATGTCGATTTATTTTTTAAATCATCTTTGCCTGAAATAATACACAGTATTAAAGAAGTCGATAAGGTAAATCAATTATTTGCTCATAACGAAACATTATACAGAGATGATATCATTTGGATACAAAATATAATACATGCATATTTTGTAAAACAATCTTCTACACATAACGAACTAATAAGTCATTGTGAAGCACTGTTAGGATATGAAAAAGACGATTCAGATTATGAACAAGCACTCAATGTGTTGAGAATGACGTTTTTTAACATGTTAAAAAATATGGAAGAAACACATGAAAATATTATTAATTTTTCTGTATCAGATTTTTTTAGACAAACGGTGCATAACGATACGACTGATATAGTACAGTATATAATGATTAAACCGGTTCGATAAAGGAGGATTATTTTGGGTTTACAAGTAGATTTTAGTGTCGATTTACACAACATATTTTTTAAAGCGTTTGAAGCTGTTCTTAAAAATAGAGATAGCGTGTGTAGCAGATGTATGAAAAAGAAAATAAAATTCTTTTTTAAAAAACGACCTCATGTGTTTTCCGTAACGTCTATTGTGAATGATTTAGATTCGTATTATGAAATGTTTAGTTTGTTAAAAAACGTTATCCATAATACGTTTTATTATAGACCAACACGATTATTATTCGCTAGAGAATCATTTTATAACAACTTTTTACTACCGATATTAAGAAATTATGATTACAAAGCCACCGTAAATCAGATAAATTATTTCAAAGAAAATATATTTGAGGACGCGTTTATCATAGCTGTATATAATTTTTTCAAAAGTGAATATGGAAGAAAATGTGTAAAATATTACGTGGATAATTATTATAAATATCTTGATAAAAGAATTATAATCCTCCGCGGTGGTCAAGAGACACATAATGAATTAAATTTAAAAAAACTATTCAGTGGTAAAAAAACAACATTATCGTTTTATGATTATGCTGATAGTACAAAGACTAAAAAAATAGAAGCGGATGTTGATTTTACATATTTACGAAAATCTAACAATCCAAATATGCAAGATGTAATGTCACAAACGGTTTTTCAGTTTTTGATATACGAATTTGGTATTTATTTTAAAGATATTATCAAACGTCAACACTATACCGATTATTCTGTGAATAGTTTAAGAACGGACATGACGATCTTCTTTGTAAAACATGGACATATTGTTAATTCATTGCATACAAAATCGGAACAATCATATAAATCATCTATTGAAGAATTAAAAAAGTATATCGATCCAAAAACAAAACGTGGTATGATACATGATATTTTTGAAAACAATAAAACCGATTCTACAGATAAAGAAATGTTACCTGAATTAGTCGTAGCTTATGCAAGATCTGTACAAAATATGTTTAATATAAGTGGAATATCGTATCCAGATTATATGATTAAAAAAATGGAAGAAACTCGAGAAAAAAGTGAAAAACTCATCAGTTTGGTCCCAGATATGTATACTCAGCTTTTAGAATACGATAAAAACACAGAGTTGAACGGTTCTTATAAAACGGATGTTTTAAATCTTGTGAGTGCACTCTTAGATCTTGATAGTATGTTTGATACTGATATGAGTGAGGAAGAGTTCACTAAAATGACAGAACCCGTTTCAAAATTTATCGATTTTGTTACAGTTATAAGAGAAATTAATAAGTTTGTAGGAGATTATTCAAAATTCATTCAAGAAAAAACAGAGATGATGCTTGGATACGATACATATGAACAATTTGGTGGATGGATAAGACACCATTTAACTGGAATGTATCGTAGAGGTTTGTATGAAAAACAAACAATGTTTGATATTACAGATCCAAAATCATTTAAGTTTACGTTTAATATGTTATATAAACACTTGTAATTAGATATAAAAGAGGGATAAATATCCCCTCTTTTATATTATTTTCTTCATTTAGTATCGGAAAACATTATTATATATTTTTATAAGTATAGGAGCCATTTTTATGAGTGTAGATCTTAATGAAAATGATTATATATTACTAAGAAATAACGATCCATCATTCCAAACGATGGCTCGTGTAAGTGATGCTACAAATTTTAGAGATATCAATCAAAATTACTCTAAAACAAGTACTACAGATACGTTTAAAGGACAACTAGAATTATTTGATGGCTTCGCTGGATTTTTACATGATGATAAGCATATAGATCTTTCTTATTTTTTTAGCGATGTCACGAAAAATATAAATCCTATTACAGGTAAAGAATTTTTGGAAATTAAACGGACACCGTTTTTTAAATTTAAAACAAACGCTGTAATAAAAACAAGGAATTCTAAATACGATCTAACATGTATTTCAAAAGACACATATTTTTTTAAGAATATGGAAGAGCAATATATACTAAGACCAAGTCCTATAGATGGTAGTTATTCCGTTATACCTCCAGAACAAACACACACATTTAACGCTGATGCTGGAGATATAATACAGACAGGATATGCTGAAAACCAAATTATTGCTAAAAAAAGAGTTTCGTCATATCCACTACAACGTGTTGATAAATTAATCATACATGATTTACCATCTATATTTGTGTATATCAACGGTGTCAAAATTCCAGATTCAGAAATATATGTTTATTGTACAGATTCGTTTACTGATGTTTTTATTTCTGAAAAAGCAATAGGCGATATTCGATACGATAAAAATGAAGATGAATTCGAAGATATAAATGTTACATTTCATATCGATTATAGAAAAGTTGGTACAGAATCATTTTACCATTATGAAAAGAAAACATCTGAAGTTACATCTGATACAATGTCTATAAATTTAAATAAATACGAATATCATTTTGATAATCTGTTAGATGATGTAAAGTTGGAAGAATTGGTTGTGTTCGCTGATGGTGTGTTACAAAGAGCTAGTAATGTTACTAGAAACGCGCCAGAATATACACCAATCCCACCAACATTAACTTCGTTTTTAGTAGATGGTAAAATTGTTGAAAAGTATTATAAGCGTGTTGAAAGAAATGGTGAGATGATTTATGTTCTTTTTACAAAAGGAGAATATTTAAATACTACTCCAGATCCAACAAAGCACTTTAAAAGAACTGATATTATCACAATAACATTTGACGATAATATAACATACACAACCTTAGAGGTTTATATATTAAACGATATAATTTATAGATATAGACGACCTATAGATATTACGACAAATGTTGCATCAAATAAGTTACATTTTTATTTACCAGATGATTATTGGCACGATACGCTTTACGGACCAATAACCAAAAACGCTATATCGTTTTTTTATAAAGGAAAACGAAAAGACGATAGTTTAATAAAACAAACGTCTAGATTTTCATTCGTCTATACCATTCCAAAACAAGATAATGAAACGTTTGATGAAAATCAGGTAGATTTTTTCATTGAAGACATTCAGATGCACGTCGATGATAGTCAATTAAAGACATATGGTGATGATTATTATCTTCTTAATATGCTTGGTGTTAAACGATGTGTTGAAAAATTAAAAAGTAATATATCCTATTCTATATTTGATAATTATACTGTAGATTTTGGTAAAATTCTTTCAGATAATGGAAAAATGTTTGATTATGAACAAACACGATCGAAGTATAATAGATACGAAAGATATAATATATCGTTAGAACAACGTGTAAAAGAAATGATATCCGAACGTCCAACTTTGTTGAGACCGTTTCTTGAAAAACGAAAAATACCTACAAAATTAGTTCAGGTTATGGGGAATGAGAAAAATTTAAACATTTCTTCGGTTGAACCTCTTCCTGACGAAAATTATCGAGTATATTATGAGATTTATGTAAATCATATGGTTTTAAACTCGCTGATGTATACGATTAGACGGGAACATAATATAGATATTATTACTATAGATAAACGAGCGTTACAACCACTTATCAAAGATGATGATGGAAATATTATATCTGGTATAAATAGAGTAGAAATGTTTCAATACAATATGGATTATATCGAAAATATATTCTATAGAGACAATATAAACAACGGATATACAGAAGTTGAAATTGATGGGGAAACGTATTACGAAAAAGAATACAATACGAACGATTTACCATTCGATACAAGTGAATATCTGGATGAAGACGTTTGTGCTATCGAACAGGTTAAAAAAGAATGGTATACACCAGCTGATCCAGAATATTCTTTAATCTATCCAACCGATGATGGAATAGGTTATCAAATGACAAAACATTTTGAAATTTCAGACCGTCGAACCGTTGGAGATGAAAAATTTGTAACGTTTAGAATACAATTGAATAATAATCTTTCTTATCAGAATGCTGGAAATTTTATTATAATAAATAAAGAATTTCGATTGGTTAAAGAAATCGTTTATGATAACCCAGATAATTCATACATGATAGATAACGATATTCTTATTCCGATATACCAGACTTTGACTTATACAACATATGATAGTTCTAATAATCCGATTATACACCAGATACCATTCGTTCCATATATTCATGGTTCAGAACCAATTATTATCTGCAATGGGCAAAAGTTAGTATATGGTAAAGATTACACATATCATAACCCATCCACAAACTTAGCATTGGCGTCATCGTTTGTCGTATTAAAAGATCAATTACCAGAATATTCATCGATAACCGTACAATACAATTCAAACAAAACAAACGTTTTGATTGTCGGGTATAACGATTTAAATATCGATAATAAATATGGTTTAGTATATTTTTCTGAATTAAAATATCCTATTTCTACCGAATATATGAATATTTATGTAAATGGGGAAAAATTATCCAAATACGACGTTGATATACTATCAGATAAGTTGGTTAGATTTAAAAATATTTATAGACCGATTACAAGTATTCTTATAACGACAAACTTGAAATACAATTTCTCAGAAATTGAAGAATATCTTGATTTATATCAAGAATCTGATTTTGAGTTATTATTAGAAGATATATTCTGGAACTGTGATCCGAGTAAAATACCTGAGAACAAACCGTTGGTTAATTATGTATACAAAGTCAATCCTATGTACGAAGAATTTATAGGCGAACCTGAAAAGAAAGTTTATTATACTTATGACGAAGACACCCAAACATATTCTTTATATGAAGGTAATGTTTTCATGGGAGATTTTGTACAATTAACACCGGATGAAATAGCAGAAGGTCCAAAAGCTGAATTCTTTTACAGATATTTTGTAAAAGATATATTTGGTAATTATGCTGGAGTAAACGTTTTCACACAGTTTGAACCAGATGTTGAATACTATTGGTTTAGGTTTTTGGATTATTATGAAAAAATCGATGAACACAACTACAGAAAATTGACTCGATTGGAACTACTATATGGTCCGNTTGATGAACCGTATGAAAACATATATTATAAAAATCCGTATTATGATTTGAAAACAAAAACATATTTACCTGGTACTCCTACTGAACTACAGTTTAGAGGATATNTAGATCAGATCATAGAAGATAGATATAATTATACAAAACATACTATTTTTNCAGAAGTTCCTGGATTTGAACCTATAGATGATTCTGCTATACGCACAAAAGTATTAGCTTGGGAAGCTTTAACTAGATTGTTTAATAGGTATAAGTATTCTCAAAACACATATATCAGAGCTAATGCGGAAATGTTAGTTCAACGATACAATATCGTTAAAAATACAAATTATTTGTCAGAAATGATTTCAGCACCGTCTCCGACAGAAGATAATTATGAATCGAAAGTAGAAGATTACACAATTCTTCAACAAGTATATTTATCGTTAAAAGCTTCGGAAGAGTTTTATCAAGATGTTAATAAATTGATTACGGTATATAAACCACTCATAACAAAAGATACAGATATCGAGGATTACTCTCCGATTATCGGTGGAAAATTTTATGAAAAACCCGAAACTATTCAACAACTTGAGATGAGACAGGAAGCTAGAGAAAGTGCTAAGTTATTTTTTGATACATTTAAATGGAATCATGGATTCGATGAAGATGTTGATACAGTAAAACAACGAGAGAATCCATATGCGTTGGGTTATGATACATCGTTGCCTGATATTTTAAAGATAATGTATGTTAACTGGTTGTCTTTATCTGGAAAAACTAGAAGTTTAAGATTCCCAGATATGGATATAGATCCGGTAGTATTGCGATATTTCTCTATATATGAGAATAGGTTAATTGATGATACAAATCGAATGGATATTCACGTTCGTTCAGATAAAATGTACCAAGGTATGCATCCTGACGTACACAACTTACCAATTTATCGAAATCCTATAGGAAGTGAGCAAGAATTTGGATTTACGTATCCTGGATTACAAATAGACATAAGACGTAGATTTTTCTTTGAAATGTTGATACAAATTATAGAATCACAAAACAATGCCTACAACGCTATTACGTCGTTGGTTGTATTTGAACCGGGTGTGGTTTACTATATTCTGGAAAACGATGGTATAAACTATCGTGAGATAACAGAAGCTGAACGAAACGCTGGACCACTTACAAATATGACGTATTATGTTAAGGGAGCAGATATAAATTTAACGTATGATAAAAAGAATAAGGTGGATCGCTTAGTTAAAGCGCTCTGTCAACATCCTTTATCAAATATATTATATCCACAAGACTTTCCGTTAGCTCCAGATAAAAATGGATTTATTTGGACAGGAACGGATTATAGTATTGTAAATTTACAACAGTATTAAAAAAGGAGTAATAGAATGGGTACATCACTACCTCCAATTACGGGTAACTCAACACCTGCACGACAAGCATATTCAGCAGTATCAACTGCAGGATACAGAGGACGATTACCAACATGTGCTGGTAATATTAGGTTCGTAAAGGATAACCCGTATATAAAAGACTTACCGGACGATGAACGAGCAGAAGCTAACCTTAGTCTGTTAGTACCGTTCGATAATGAAATATTTTATGACGATGAAGGTTATCAATATATTGTATTTATTGATGTTGACCCCGTAACAGGTGTCGAAACATATACATACATTTCGAAAACAAAAGAACTATCGGAACGATTGAATTATTATGAATCATCTGGTGTTTTGAATCAGCTTATGGCTGCATATAATAACGGTAAAGTTTATAATTTCTATTTCAATCACATGAATCATATGATGTATCCTAATACATCGCTTGTTTTCCCGGAAGAATTTAGTTATTATACAGTACGTAGACAAGACCTCAATATGAATAGCGATTATATTTATGTTGCGGGTGGGTTATTAAATGATGAAGTCGTTGATACTAAGATTGGTATGCAGAAGATTAATGATACGATGACAGGCAATAGTTATACACGAATGAATCCTTGTAAAATTTTTGACACAGATAATCCTGCAAAACAATATTCGCGTGTTATTGATGGAAACTTTTATGTTGTTGATTTCTATGACGTAACTCATAAATGGGTTGATACGAAACTTTTCCAAGCTATTAATAGCGCTATCACAAACACGAAAGTTCCTTCACAATCTGTAACAGATCTTCTTGTAACAGTTATTCGGGACGATGTTCCACAAACGATTGGTTCTGGGGCATATCCTATTTATGCTGGCGACAACTTATCAACAAGTATGTCGTATATTGTAGTTGCTGTATATGGTGACGGAACACATAAACTTATAGATAGCTCTTACGATTCTCCACACTTAGTACGTGAAGGATTTAATGTTGACACAACGAATGCTGCTGTTGGTGATAAATTTGAAGTAAAATTCACATATTACCCATTATTGACAGAAGATAACGTTCCTATTGGAACATCTGTTGAGACAACCGTAACATTCCAAGTTGTACAAAACGTTGAAGAGACAATCGTTAAAGCTCTTCCTGTATTATGGTCAGATATGACAGATAACGAATTGAATACTGATGGTAATCTTAAAGTGTACAAACTTAAACTATTTACCATGGATAAGTACGGAGTTATTCAAAATAAATCACACACGATTTATAATACACTTAGAGTACGAAATCAATCTAACGAGTATGTTGATTGGTATGTTGCTGGATCCGTTCTTGGGTATGACCCATATCATCAGCAAATGTTATTCACGTTTGCTGATAAAAACGTTATTTCATCTTATTATACACAATTTAGATTGTTTGATAAAGGTGGGGCACCAGATAGACGTATGATTCTTGACTTCAGTACAGATCTCGATGCTAAGAGAGGTTTGTTTATTAAACCTTATCCTGGTGAAAGTTCAGATTACGGTTACGGTGCTGGTGGTGTATTACAAACACTTGCACAGACATATGGTGCACACCATGAGTTAATCAATAACGAGGTTAAACTTAATAATGTTGCTGCACGTCACCTTGATGCAGATACCAACTTATATGAGTTACGTGTAAAAATTCAAAACGAAACCGATCCTATAACGATTCGTTATCGAAGAACTATCGATGGTCAAACTTATACACCAAACGAAGCACAAGTGTTTGTTGTCAAAGACGCAACATTGTCTCCCGTAACAAAAGCTATAAGTCTGAACGGTTCTCAAAAAGAATTCACCGCATTAACCTATAATGATAATAGTGTTCAAAACATCGTGGGTGGATTGAAGTTACATGATTATCTGTTGGTTAAATTTTATAAAACGAATAACGATATTCGAGAGGTTGTAAACTTTGATGTATTTAATTTAACACAACCGTTCGCTTAATAAATGGAGGTGTTTAGAATATGTCATCATCAGAGATATTAGAGATTACGACTAAACCAATGGTTATAAATGATTCGTCGTTTACGGTACAGGATCGTGGTATAACTACATTCAAACCACGATCCGTCGTATTTGAGTTCGACAATTATGCTCCAATAGCTTGTGATTTAGACTATTTATTTAACGTATCTGAACGAAAGATAGAATACCTGTGTAAGAATGGGGATTTATCAGATAATTTTCCAAATAGAGCCAATTATAGGTTTTATGATTTTATTAAAAATCTTTCGTTCATGTACGGATTAAAACGTGAATATTATAAAAATATTCAAGGAAAATGGATAGATATGTTAACGTTGCGATCGAATACACCACTGTTGTATTCCGTTGCCCCGTACATAGATGATTCTACAAAAATCACAAGTATATATTCGCGAGTATGTGATTCACAAGCGTTTATGGATTTAGCGATATTTGATCAGTTTGTAGTCAATGATATAAGCAAACTTCCAGAAACTAAATATATAACGTTAGAAAAAAACACATCTGACGGAATAATACATAATATTGGTAGAGGTGATGGAACGTACAAACAAACCATACTTGCTCCAAAAATCTTTACCAATCCAGATAGTATATATCGACGAAAAGCCAGTATTCAATCTGGAGAATCGTATGGATCATTTAAATACAGATTTACAAATGTTGATGAAGGTATTTATGATAATGCTGATACGTACCATGATAACATTGGTCATAAAATGGATGATTTAGAATTACGATTCTTTCATACAGATGGCACAACGCCTTATACAAAGCTCGACAATCTGTTGATAATTTGTAACGGAATGGTTATGAATTATGAAAACAAGTACACAACGATAAATAATGAATCTGTTTTAACAAATACNATTTATATACGTGATATCATTAAATTTGGTCGATTNCAGATGACTGGGCTTAAAGAAGGTACGGATCCAGATGATTTTAAAATAATTACTGGAGAAGACGATCACAAGGTCGTCACATTCAACATCGGTAAGGATTTTCGTGGATACAGTTACATGTTCGATTTTGTGATATATCGTTGGGATGGTGTTAATGTATCTAAACCGATGGCACCAGTTAATTTAGCGTTTATGATAAAATCACAATCAACAGAACCGATGAATAAAGTATATTTGCCAAAAGAACTAACTTATTCTAGTTCTATAAGTAAAAAAAATACGATTCTGTTGCGAGGAAATACAATAGTTCCTCAACGTGATTGGAGAGTTAAAAAGAACTTTCCAAACGTTATCGAACTGACGTCTATATCTAAAGAATTTGATATTATTTATGCTGAGATATATGGAAAACTTAAAGACTATCAGAGTCAAGTGTTAGATAATAATACGTCGGCTGTTCCAAAAATAGAAGATTTTTTATCAGTTGGAACATCATCTGTACCTAGATATGTGATTCCACCTGACGATAAGAATCCTGTATTAACAGGACAATTCGAATCTATATATGTAAAACTTACACCCGAAGAAAAAGCTGCTGGTGTGGATCCCGCTATAAACTATTATATAGTGGAAAATGGTGTATACGTAGAAACAGAAAACTTAACAACGTTTGACGCCTCTACAGATTATTATTACCATACTTTTAGAGAATATTATCTAAAAGACACAGAATTACAATACATTATGGTAAACGAAGATATACCTTCTCCAACCCAAACGTATTATATTCTTGAAGGTGGTATATACAAAAAAGCTCAAATGCACAACTTCCCATCAGAACTCAAAATTGTTACTGGTGTTGAACGTGAATTGGGTCCTGTAGATGGTGTTGAATATTTTACGAAAGTGGAAGGTGTATATGTTAGACAATACTCATTATCATCGTTTGCCACTGGAGTAGATTATTATAAACGTGATTTTACTAGTGATTTCTATGTACATAACTACGAAACAAATAGTAGACGAAAACTGACTTATGCCGAACTTGTTGTTGGTCCAATAGAAGGTGTTTCGTATTATGAAAATGAGACATCCACTAATCCAGCTGTGTTTCCTAAGAAATTTCTTAGTTATCTAGATTATTATATTCGCCAGTATGATATGCGACAAGTATCATATGAAGATTTGTTATTAGGTCCAGATACATCGTTAACATATTATGTTAAGAAAGAATTGGGAGATGTTTCGAACGAAGAACTCGAAGTCTTAATGAATGAATATNTTTATCAGCTNACTTCGAATTATACGGATGAAAATGGTAAGTTTAATATACATTTCTTCAAATCAGCACTAGCTATAACATATAATCAATTTAGAGATGTTGATTATAGAATTATAACGGTTAATTCGAGTAATGAACTGAATTATGATATCGAATTGTATGAAAATAGACTGGATATTGAGCTTGATAAACCGTACACAAATATGTTTAGGAATAAAAACTGGAGAGACCACGATATTCTTGTAACAAATGGTATGGTTCATAAGTTTCCTATACAATATGCCGATGTATTTGCTGTAATACCATATTGGTTTAGACCGAATGATAGTAATGTTTTACGTGGTGCAGATATGTATAAGTTACAAGTGGTAAAACGTGATAGGGTTGATGATGGTTTTTATAAATTAAATTATCATGAATTATTATCGGGACCAAAACGAAATAGACTTACTAACGAAGTCATTCAAGACTACTATAAATATGATGAAAACGAAAACAAGTACAAATATTTGGGATTTGTAGATGAATTTGAAAAATATTATCGAAAATTAACAAATACGGAAAAAACAAAAGGTCCTTTACCAGGAATGGTATATTTTGTTAAAAACGATGATGATTTGTTTGTCAAACATCATTTCCAAGTAAGTGTATTTGATCCAGAAAAAACATATTATAGAATCAAAAACGTTGGTAGTTTTATAGAAGTTACAGGTGGTGGTACACCAAATCCGAGTAGAATATACTTTATAAAAGAAGATAAATTTATTCCGATTTCAACAACATTAACTAACTTCTTACCAGGAGTAACATATTATCGTTGGAAATTTCATGATTATTATTACGTATCCGACGACGATGGAATTACTTGGGATCCTGTAAGCCATAACGATTTGTTACTTGGACCAAAATATCCCACAACATTACGTAAATACGCTAGATTGTATAATGGAGTATATTATATACTTAATGCTACAAGTAATGATGATTTTGTTGAATTTGGTGGTGAGTATGTACAACTGACACCGGATGAAGTTACAGCTGGAATACTTTCTACAGAAAGGTATTTTGTTAAACAAAACGATTATACAGAAGTTCCAGATATAACATCGTTTGAATCAGGCGTTACATATTATTATTGGGGTATGAGTGATGTGTACTACAAACTTAGTGAAGCTGAACGTGCAGAAGGTGTTATGTCAGATATAGATTATTACATTCTTGTAAATGGTGTATACACTCTAGTTACAGATTTCTTATTACCAGAATTTGAACCATCGGTCGATTATTTCGAGTGTATTTTTAAATACGATCATTACGTAAAAATTACATAAAAAAAAACAATTAAAGGGTCCCTGATTGGGACCCTTTATATTATAAACAGCTCTGAATAAGTGGTAAAACGATATTTATATAATTATCGTTTTTGTCCAATACACAATTATCGTCCTCTTTAAGATATATATTACTTGATTGTATACTCCCATCGATAAGATATTTAAACATACCATTATCTAATAAAGAACGATAAATTTCTTTATCATTAGACGATACATAGTTTATTCTAATTTGTTGCAATCTTAGTACTAATTCATCGTATTTCAATCGGTTTTTATCATTTATTATACGAAACATATTTTTTAATATTTTCGATACAAATGGTAATCTATTAACCTTATCTTGAAAAGAACCATCTAAACCTTGATATTTTGTTTCTAACGGATTCATAAATTTGAGATATTTGACATGATTTGATATAGCATCGTACAAAAACACAAGCTCATCACTAATCCAAAACAACGATGTATATTTGTCAGAGGTTTTTGATTTATATCGTATTCCGTCAATAGTAAGTTCTTTTGGAATACTATTTTGAATTATTATCGAATCGTAATAAAAACCTATAACGTTTTCTTTCGGAATATTATTTTTTCTCATAAACTCATAATGAGTTATCTTAAGATTATCATAATATTCGTTTATATATTTCACATTATTTATAAAATCTTTTTCAAATAACGCCGAATATGTTTCTTTATTCATGTTCAATCTATCTTTAAATTGTTGATTATTTGGATATAGTTTACACATAATCGATGGTATAGATTTTGATATATTGTATTCCATAATCGTTGAATCGATTATTGTGTCTTTTATAAAATAATGTATCATTATTATTCCTCCAAATATACCATATATAAACGTTAATAAATTATTTAATCATGAATATAGTAATATACTATTTAATTAAGGAGTGTTTGTATGATTAGTAATTTACACAGAATTAATTTGAAAAACGTTATTTTTTCAGAAAACCAAATTATAGATCTTGTTAGAGTAGACTATACTTTTACAGATAACGATAAAATAACTAACAGAGAAATTTTTGGTAATTATGAAAATGTCAAAGATTATGAAAATCTTATATCAGATATCCATAACGGTTATAATAATGATAAAATTATTGTACGATTACCTAATGACGATACAAGTTTGGCTGAAATAAAACGATTCATCGATGAAGAAGAAAAATATTCAAAAGAATTTTATACAGATGCTATGAAGAAATTTGTATCCTATTATATTCATAATCGGATGACGAATCCTGTAAGCATAAGAAAATATCTCTATGTAACAATTTATTCCCCGAGCTCCATAGAACGTGGTTCTATAGGTTTGTTCGATCCTGTTAAAGCTCAAAATCTATTATTTGTTCCAATGTTAACTGAAGGAAGTGAACGAAAACTTGTTGTTAGAGCGGAAGATGTAGAAGGATATGTCACTGTGTCTGGTTTGACAGAAAGTATGTTTATAGGTGAACGATTATTTATTCCACAGAATAATTCTCAAAATATAACATTTACTCATAGTGGTGTAAGTGTGAATTTTATAATGGTCGATTTTGTCAACGTTGATGATGGTGAACCGGCTATAACTGTATCACCGACAAATCAAATTAAAATTGATTTTGAATGGGTGGAAAGTCCAATTACGAGTAAAGAACATCTGGAAACTTTTAATACTATTGTTAAAAGTTCTATCGAACGACAATATCCTTACAAGACAAAACAATTATTAGAACTTAGACTTAAAGAAATCCGTTTAGTTGGTTTTGAAAACAATCTAGTTATCGCTNGAGCTCTAGCCGATTATTTATTTTATGATTCGATGAAAGAAATTACAGTTGTTCAGAAAGACGATATCANTAATAGTGTGTCTGTAAAAGTTAAATTAGATAATCCGTATAATCATATTTTATTACCGGTGTTCTATGAGTAACGAAATAATAGAATATGAAGAAGGTGGATTAGCTACACCAGAAGAATTAGGAGATGAACCTTTTGATCCAAGATATTTTATTAATGAAACCAATAAAGATAAAGTTATTAAATATTTTGAGTCGGAGGTTCGAGATTCTTTCGAATACAAGTGGCTTATAGATACATTTAAGACTGTTTTAAACGTTAAAGAGTGTGTGTTTTTCAAAGGATATAGTTTGGAAAACGGTATGAAACTTGAGTTTCACCATCATCCATTCACGATGTATGATTATACAGAAGCTGTTGTTAATAAACAGCTTAAAAAAAACGGTGGATGGGTTTATGAACACGAGGTTGAAAAAGAAGTTGCGCGGATACATTATCAGTTAAAAATCGGTTTAGTACCATTAGATCCAACATCGCATGGATTAGTCCATGATGGAAAGCTTGATATACATCCTGATCTCGTTATAGGCGATTACGATATCTTTTTCGAAGAATATGAAGAATTTATACCGATGGGAACCANATTAAAGTATCAAGATTATTTAGAACAATATCACGATACAGATAAAATAGAATATCCAGAAATATTATCATATAATCCACAAAAGATTAGACCTATGAATGAAAAACTTATTACATCGGAACAGATTGATCAATTATTATTACCTGGGGATTTAAATAAGATCGACAATAAGTTCATTTCAGAATATATGAAGAAAATGGAGAAGAAATAATGGAATATGTATTTATAGCTTGTTTGATTATAATAATAATTTATCTAGTTTATACAAAAATAAACTTAACAAATGCTTTACAAGCAAATTCTAATATCAGTATAACTAATATACAAGAAATGAGTTCTATTGTGTCGTTTTATATCAATTTACAAATAAATAAAGCAATCGTTTATTATTCTAGAAAAGATATAGAATTTGATGAAAAATCTCCTATAAAGAACCTGTTTAAAGAAAAATATAGAGATTTGATTCAGTATTTGTTACGAAGTGATATACGAATATCGGTAGAAAATGAAGACGGTGTTAAAGAAAGTTCATCTTTTTTTGAATATTTCTTTAATAATCTGTATACAAGATTTGTTGCTGAAACACCAGATTATGTTAAAAATATGATTTATAAACTTCATAGTGGATATAGTCTTGAAGATTATTATCTTAAAAAGAGACCAGCCCCAAACATTTTACCATATGTTTTAGAATATGTGCGATCCACATTATGGAAATTGCATACAGAAAATCAAATAAATGATATCCAAATGTATAACGAAGCTCGTAGAACTAGTACAGATTCAACGAAACCGTATACAGATATGCTAGACAATTATGATAGGACAAAATTGCACAAAATCTTTTTAAATATATATTCTTTAGGTGGAGAATCACCGAAAATCCAAAGAGAAAATCACGATTCTTCCGAAACGGATCAAAGATTTAAAGTTGATTTTAATCAACCTGCTGAAAAATAATAAGGAGCTCGTATGGGAGAAAACAATCTTACTATTAAAGATATAATCGAAACCGACAAACGATTAAAAGAAGAAAGGTATAGATTGGTTAGAGGCATCGAGGCGAGTTGTCATAATATACCGAAACCGATAATATTGGATATTGTGCAAGATATGGTATACGATACACATGACTATAATAGAAGACTTGACCAACTTAAAACACATATCAGATTACATGCTAAGGAAGAAGAAATATGAGTTTTTTATTAAATTCGATTAATAAAACGAATGAAGCGTTTGGAAAAATTGGAAGTTTCGATTCTGATATCGGAATGTTTACTGGGTTTACTGCGATAGATGTTCTATCTAGTAATATAGAAAATATTGGAGAATTAGATGTAGAAATTCTCAACGGCGGACTATTTGATTACCCGTACACTGAGTTAGGGATGTCTTCCGTTGGAAAGTCTACGTTTATTATACAAAAGGTTGCGGCAGCCGTTGACAACTGGTATCGGTTCTATGGACCTGTGTCAGAAGCAATTTTTTATAATGTTGAGATGCATACGTCGTCACGACGATGGCAGATGGTGACTGGTTGGGATGATAAAATGATGGCTGAGCGAGTCAGATTTATATCTAAACCGATGTCGATTATTGAAATTTATAATGATTTAGCTGTATTGGCGAAACATAAATTAAAGTATCGAAATGAATTGGAAGTAGATACAGGTATTCGAGGAATTGGCGGACACACAATCAAAGTTCTCCCTACAACATACGTAATTATTGACTCTATTGCAGCAATTCGTACAAAAACCGAGTTGGAATTCAATAAAGACGGTGAAGTAAAATCGACAGATTCTGTAGCTGGTACAAACAATATGGATGCTATGCAGATCGCAAAAGATAATACAATTTTTATTAATGAAGCCAAGAAATTATGCTCGGATGCAAATATATGTATTTTAATGATTAACCACTTGGTCGAAGTTCCTGTATTAGATAGATACAATCCTCCTAAACCACAATTACCTGGTATGAAATATAACCAGAAAGTAAAAGGTGGAAACGAGTTATTATACCAATCGTTTGTTGTATACATGCTTACTCTCAAAGAACGATTGTTTAATGAACGAAATAAAATATATGGTGATTCTGTACATGGTATTGTAGCATTTATGGAATGGCTTAAAAATAAAAATGGTCCAGAAGGTATTCGATATCCGATGGTATTCGATACGGCTACTGGATATAAACCAGAATTAAGTGATTTCGAAATGTTATATGGTGAACAACAGTATGGTCTTGCCGGTTCTCCACAAGCGTATTATCTAAAAATACTACCCGAAATTACATTCAGTAGAAAAACATTATTAGATAAATGTCACGAAGAACCAATTTTAGCGAGAGCGATGAGTTTTACTGCTCGAGCTTTTTTGGTAGAGAAACATATTAATTTTAATAATGAAAAGTTTGATTTTGATCAATTAATGGAACTCCCGTATGAAGCGAGAATATATCTTATTCTTAAACACTCTATAGATTATCCCACATATATCAACCATGGTTGGGTTGTACCCGATGAATATTTTGAAATATATCGTGATTTTGCGATGGTATTAGAACAAGAATATTATATGAGTGAACGATTGAAACAAGAAGCTATTGAACTCATGACTATGGGATTCTTGGATAGTGAAAAAGTGTTTTCGTTGTCTGGTGAAACATTTAAAATTGGTAATACAGAA
>JGI24707J26582_10001219_pt1 | contig 20423 bp, 16 predicted proteins | sample BioPla1DNA1_FD_26582 | JGI IMG/M metagenome (IMG submission 26582)
GAATTCTGGTTTGTCCAACTTCTATTCTAACTGAGGAATTTGTTAATGGCTCTCCTATTTTTTCAGAAAACCATTTTTACACCATTATACGGACTCAACTCGAATTGCGGTCCGCTGTGCGGATCGAGATACATTGCCACCGTGCTTTCTACCTTATGGAACGAGAGGAATCTGGTGCTGAGAGTTGAGCACTGAACTGAGCTCAGCGCCAAGGCAGCAAAAAAGCCCGGCAAAACCGGGCTTCCCTGACATAGTTCACGACAAGAATGTTGTTTTGGGCACTGGAATGCTGCTGGCGCCGTGGCGGGGCCAGAGCCATCTTCCTATTACTCTTTGATCCCTCCCAGGGTCAAGCCGTGGACGAAGTACCTCTGCAGGAAGGGGTATACTGCNACGATNGGTACACTCACAATGATGGTCATGGTGGCCCGGATGGCCCTGGGCGTGACCGTGTTTGTGGTGCCCGCAGCGGCTCTGGACAGCGCCTGGAGCAGCGATCCGGACATGGTGTTCGCGCTCTGCAGGACTTTCATCAGCTCGTACTGCAAGGTGCTGAGCNGAGCGTTGGCGGAATTGTAGAGGAAGGTGTCGAACCAAGCATTCCAGTTGTCCACCGCGATGAAGAGGGCGATGGTGGCCAAGACCGGTTTGCACAAGGGTAGGATGATGCGCAGGAAAATGGTGAACTCACCTGCCCCGTCAATGCGCGCCGACTCCACATAGCTGTCCGACAGGCCAGCGATATAAGTCCGGATGACGATGAGGTTAAAAGCCGAGACCAGCCCCGGGACCACATAGACCCAGAAGCTGTTCACCAGCCCAAGGGAGCGCATGAGGAAGTAGGTAGGCACCAATCCCCCGTCGATGTACATGGTGAGGACGTAGATGAAGGAAACAAGCCTCCTGAACACGAACTCCCTGCGGCTGATGATGTAAGCTGCCATGGCCGTGCAGAAGGTGCCCAAGACAGTGGACAGAATGGTCCTGGCGGCTGAAACCAGAGTTGCATGGTAAATCTGGCTGCGGGTCAGCAGCGTTTGGTAGTTGTACAAAGTGAACTTGCGCGGCCAGAGGGTGATCCCTCCCCTGGAGCTGTCCATGGCGTCGTTGAAAGAGACGGCCAGAGTATTCAGGAAGGGGTACAGGGTGACTACCACCAGGAAAATCAGGCTGAGGTAGATGACCGCATCGATAGCAATGTCCCCCCAGGTTTTGCGTCCAACTCTATNCATGCTTTTCACCCCCACTTTGGTTCCCTAATGATCACTACACCAGCCGCTCCTGGCCCCACCGTTTAGCCAGCTGATTGGCGCTGAACACCAGGATCAAGCTGACCACGCTGCGGAAAATACCGACGGCGGTGGCGAAGGAGTAGCGCATCATCTTGATTCCGTAATCCAGTTCGTAGATGGTGAAGACCCTGGCGTAGTCGATCACTCGTCCGTTCTGGAGCAGATACTGCTGTTCAAAACCGGCGCTTAACACCCAGCCCAAGTTCATGATCAAAAGGACGCTGATGGTGGGCCGGATGGAGGGCAGGGTGATGTACCACATCTGCTTCAGCCTTCCTGCTCCATCGATCATGGCCGATTCATACAAGGTGGGGTCGATGGCCGCAATGGCTGCCAGATAAATGATGGCTCCCCAACCCACTTCTTTCCAGACGTGGGAGACGCCGATGATCCACCAGAACAGAGCCGGTATGCCCAGGAACATGATGGGCTGCTTGATGATGCCCAGGCGCATCAGCACCTCATTGATGATACCTCCATCTGTGGATAGGGCATCCCTCACCAAGTTGGCCGCGACCACCCAGGAGATGAAGTGGGGCAGATAGGATATGGTCTGCACGCTCTTTTTGAACCACATGATCCTGACCTCATTGAGCATGAGGGCCAGGATGATGGAACTGACCGTACCCAGCACCAGCTTGATGATGCTCATGGCCAAGGTATTGCGCAGGACCTGGTAAAAGACGGNGTCGTTAAACAGCAGCCTGAAGTTCTCCAGACCCACCCAGGTCTGCTGCAGGATGCTCTTGCCCGGCCAGTAATTCTGGAAGGCCATGAGCCATCCCCAGATGGGGACATACCTGAAGATAATGACATGAACCAAGAAGGGAATAGTCATGAAAATGAGCATCTTTTGCTGCTTTACTCTATGCCAAAAGGTTCTGCCCCGCGGGACAGCACTTGCTGACGTATTCATGGTTTCTCAACTCACTTGCTTTGGATTTATAGCGTAAAAGGGGTGCCCGAGAGCGCCCCTTTTACATTACAAGAACTCGAAGTCTTACCAGTTCTCCATGCGCCAATCGATGCCCTCTTGATAGACCTTCATCTGCTCAACCATGAGCGGCTTGATATCTCTGACGTAGTTCTCCCAGATGGCCTCGAACTGATCCGGTGAGCTCATCACCAGCTCAGGCACATAGCGGTTGAGGACGTCCTTCATCCTGGTCTCTTCGATATGCGCCGGCGAACCAGCTGGCATGGTGATGGTCCACAGCGGGAAGTACTTCTTGAAGATGGGTTCGTTGAACAGATCCGAGAAGGACTTCACACCGTAGGCATCCATGACCTCTTTCTCCGAATCGGTGCTGTCGGAGTAGATCAGATGCGGCTGCGTATCGGGGAAGAACATGTTGCCGTTTTCGTCAACACCCCTCAGGCTCGGGAAGGCGTTGAAGAAGTACGGTCTGCCGAACACGTTCTGGACCCAGTCGGGATCCCTGAAGAGCTCGAGCTGTTCAGGCGTGCGGTAATAGAGGCCGTTTTCATCTACTTCATAGTGTTCGCCCAGGATACCCCACTGGAGCAGGCGCTGGGTATCTTCCCTGATCAGGTAGTCCAGGAACTTGATGGCTCCCACGGGATCTTTACAGTTGATGGTGATGCCCATGCCCTGCGTGGGCTGTACGTAGGGGATATCCCGCTGCCGTTCTTCAACTAACGGGTCGATCACGATCGGCAGAGGAACGAAGATGCTTTCCGGATTGTCCCTCAACAGGTAGTTCTGAGCTTCCTGCATCTGCCAGAACTGGTTGAACGTGCCCAGTACCCGGCCAGAGCTCAGCTTCTCGATGTACTGGTCGTAGTTGAGGATAAAGGTTTCGGGGTCGATAACACCCTTGTTGTACATCTCGTTCAGCTTCTGGTAGTACCGCTTGGCTGTGGGAGAAGTGTGGTACTCCGTTACCACATAGCGCCCTTGCTGCATAACCGGTACAAACTCACCTTCGTTGGGATAACCCATGAGGTGCTGCGGTACGTTGGTGGTGGCAAAACTGCGCCAGCCGTCGAAGAGGGTGATGTAACCAATGGTGGGTTCGCCATCAATGGTGGGATGTTTGGCCATGTAGTCTTCGATGAGCTGGAAGTACTCGTCCAGCGTCCTGGGGAGCGGCCAGCCATTATCTTTCAAGACCCGCTTGTTGATGAAGAAGCCCAGGGATGGATAACGGGATGTATCGGGGCCGTAGGGAATCGCTTGGATCGGCAGCCAGTACACGTTTCCATCTTCCTGCTTCAGCATTTCCCAATGGTTCGCATACAGACGCTTAATGTTGGGAGCGTGTTCCTCAATCAGGTCATTCAGGGGGATCAATGCCCCGGCGTCCTTCAACAGGCTGGTGAAGTGTGCTGCCACTACCAGGTCGGGATAGTCGCCGCTGGCGATCATCAGTCCGACTTTGGTCTCCAGATCGCCCACTAGGGCTTCCCTGATCAATTTTACGCCTGTTTCTCTTTCGATGATGTCACCGACGATGGTTGAACCGGGGTAATCTGGCAAAGGTTCGCCTGTGAAGACTGTGAATTCCTTGAACTGCTGTGCAAACGCCGTTCCGCCCAAAACAAGAATCAGCANCAAGGGCAGGAACCAGAATCCTCTTCTCTTCAAAAGTCTTCTCTCCCCTCTAGTCTTAATANCGTGAACAACGCCACTTGCGAGCTTCATTTCAGCGTACTCCCTGCTATCGTCCCCCTTCCCCGGAACTATCCTGATTGGATAATTCTCTTTAATTTGTTAAGTTCCTTTTGGAAAGGCTAACTAGATGCAAACAAATCGGATAAACCCCAGCTAGACCCCTGTGGGTTCGACTAACCCAGCTAGCTCTCCGAATGCTTCAAAAAGAAGCGATCAACCAGAAACTCCATGAGCGGGCTGGGTCCCTGCCTGGCAAACTCCGGCTTGTCGCGGAAGAGCATTCCGAAGGGCTCTTCGTTTGTGTAGGGGGACCAATGGGGCATTGGTTCCCCGGCGGCATCCAGGCCGTTGGGATCGCCGCTTTTGATGAAGTTTGCCCAATAATTGCACATCTGACGGGCCAGATCGTAGTGTTTACCCACAAAGGGCCGCCAGCACTTGGCCAGCGTTTCAAAGAAGAACCACAGGTCCACGGAATGAAAGGCGCCGGGGTTGTCAGGACCCGGAATCTCAGCATCGAAGTTGTAGTAGTAGAAGGGAAGACCACCGCCGTGTTCAGCATTGGCCCGGGCGGCCAGGTGCACCGCGTATTCGATGGTGTTTAACCCCGCCTTTTCCAGAGCCTCTTCCAGGGTAGAGTTGTTGAATTCGATCAGGTCCAAAAACTCCGGCGCCGCATCGGCAAAGAGCTCCTGGGCCAGGTTCTGCAGCTCTTCTTTGGTCTGAACTTGGGGCTTGCTGATGAACTCTGAGGAGGTGTGCCCCGCCAGAACCGGCACCTGCAGGCGCTTGTTTTCCAGGAAGAGCTGGAAGGGATCGCCGGTGCAGAACTGGCCGTCGATCACAGTCCCCCAGAACCGCCCGCACTCCAAGGCCTTGCGGCGGATGAACTCCCCATCCAGCTCCCTAGCCTCCTGCAGCGAAGAGACTCCCAGGTAAGCGAAGAACTCCATTCCAGCCTGTTCCGCTTCCTGGAGGCTGAACCCCCGGGGCGGCCTCCTGTTGTTCGGGTAGAGCGGAGCAAACAGTCCGCTTTGGATAATGGCCCGCTGGCATAGGCCCTGGTTTTGGGGCGAGGTGAGCTGGGCCAGCACACTGCCGCCTCCGGCGGACTGCCCGCCGATAGTGATGTTGGTGGGATCTCCGCCAAAGGCCGCGATGTTTTCCTGAACCCAGCGGACGGCAAACTGCTGGTCCAGGTGGCCGAAGTTGGCCGGTGCCTCCGGCGCCTCTTTGGTGATTTCGGGGTGGCACAGAAAGCCAAACACGTTCAGCCGGTAGTTGATGGTGACCACCACCACTCCCCGGCGGGCGATGCGCTCCCCATCGAATTCCATCTCGGAAGGGTAACCAACTTGCAGCCCGCCGCCGAAGAACCAGACGAACACAGGCAGCCGGTCTTCGGGGCTGGTGGCCGGGGTCCAGACATTCAAGTGCAGGCAGTCCTCGCCCATGGGCACATGGGGATCCACATGCCATTCAAAATCGTAGATATTGTCCTTGTTAATTCCCGGTGTGGCCTGCATGGCGATGGGGCCGAACTGGAAAGCCTCCAAAACGCCATCCCAGTCCGGCGCGGGCTGCGGCGCCCGCCACCGGTTGGGCCCGATGGGCGGTGCAGCAAAGGGAATCCCCTTGAAACTGGTAATCCTGGGGTCGGCCGCGGGCAGGCCCCGCACTAGGCCGTTTTTGATGCGCACTTCCCGCAGCATGGTTTCACCTCTTTCGGGCCCTGGGGCTAATCAAGGGTGAGCAGGATATCCACCGGCTCCGCCGTTTCCACTTTGCCAAAACAGAGCCGGATGAAATTGTAGAATCCGTGGTTCCAGACGCTGAAGTCGTGGCCGCGGCCCTTCAGCACCACTTGGTAGAAGGCTCCCAGGTTATCTCCGGCCGCCTCCCGCAGCCCGTCTGCGGCAGACCGGTAGCTCTGCATGGCAATGGCGTCGGCATCGCCGCAGGTCATGTACAGCAGCTCAATCCTGTGGGGTGAGGAGGCGATGCCCTGCCCCAGGACCGTTCCTGGGCTGGATGTGGGGGCATTGGAAAAGGCACCCACATAGGCAAACAGATCCTGCATACCTTGGGCCAGCACTGTGGGGGCCAGCCCGTTTTGGGGATCACCCGCTGCACCCGTGAAGGCGGCAAAATCATGCCTGTGGCCGCCCAAGGTGAGGTTCAACGCCTGCATACCCCCCATGGAGAGCCCGGCAATGGCCCGGTGCTCCCGGCTGAAGGCGATCCCTTCGGGGGAAGTGTCCGTAATGTCCGCGTAAGTGTTGAAGTTCGCTTCCACAAACGGTATTAAGTCGTGGCGCAGCTCGTAATCGAAGTAGTAAAAGCCCAGCAGGTTGGTCTTCTGGGGATTGAAAGCCGTGTCTGTCCAGTCATGGGCGCTCCTTCCCTCGGGGAAGACCACCAAAAGCGGCTCGATCTCGCCACTGGCGATCAGGTTGTCCAGGACATTGCAGATCACGTACGTATCATGGGCTGTACCGCTGCCCCGCAGCCATTCGTAGCGGGAACCGCCCACCCCGTGCAGCAGGTAGAGCACGTTGTACTTGGTCTCCTGGTCCTCCGGATCATAGCCAGGGGGCAGGTAGATGTAGGCCTGCTTGGTAATGGGCTCGCCCTCTACCGTCTCCCGGCCCGCCTCTTTTGCCTTTAGGCCTTGAGCGGTCACCAGCTGGCGCTCCCTGTTGATATAGTGGCTCACGGGGTAGGAGAATTCCTCCAGGCGGCCCCTCTGCTCCTTGGGGAGAGTCTGCCGGTACTCATAGGGCAGCTGTTTGATCTCGACCATACTTACCACCTCTGCGGCCTGATCCCCGGGGGCCTTGGCGCTGGATTCCTCCAGGCCTGTTTCATAGACCTCCAGCTCGTAAACGTACAGGCTGTAATTGAGCTCCACGGAAGTGGGTCTCGTGACATAAAGCCTGATAAACCTGGCGGGGACGAGGTCTAAAGAACCTTCATAGACGCTCGCGGTATTCCCTTCCACAACATCCTCGTCGCGCCAGGTGATGGCGTCATCGCTCACCTGCAGGCGGAAATCTGCGGCGTTAAACGGGCTTTCTGCCACCTGGCCCCCCAGGGGCCCGCTGCCGTGGAGGCGCACCACCCACCGGCTCAGGAGGAAGTTCCCCTGCAGATCCACCTCCAGCCAGTAGGGGGGCCCTGCAGAAGGTGACCAGCTGGTGAGCCCATCGCCATCCACCGCTCTGGCCGCCCGATCCTCCAGGACGCTGGCCCGTACGGGCTTGTTCAGAGCGATGTTCTTGGATTCAAGGAAGCGGATGGAAAGGGACTTAGCCTCAGCCGCCAGGGCTCTGCCGGGGAAGCTGTCGGTTGTTGTGAAGTGCCAGGCCTCACCCCGCAAGTCTTCCTGGGAGTAGAAGGTGATCAGGTGTTCCCGTTCCACGTCCAGACCAGCCACTTCCTCCAGGGTAAAACCCAGGGCTTCCAATTCAGCGATGCTGTATTCTCCCGGCCTCAAGACACCAAGCCTCTGGCCGGAGCTGCTTAGAAAAGCCACTGCCCCGAGATACTCGGCCCTGTTGGCGTACCACGGTTTTTCCGTATCCACCAACGCCCAAAAGGCGGGTTTGGGCTGCTGGTTGGCATCGAAGAGGAGGGGGCTTTCATCCCGGCGCCAGGATGTGTCGTCGGTAGTTCCCCAGAGGGTGACGCTGGTGATCACATCGCTGTACTTCTTGAACAGCTGGAAAAGCTCTCTGTAGCGCTCAGCCTGTTCCTCTTCGGTAAAGCCCTGCATGCCCACATCCATTTCCGTGATCTGGATCTCCAGTCCCAACTCCGCGTACATGCGGATGGACTGCTCGATCTCGCTGATCCTGGTGTCGTTAACGCTCCAGTGGCCCTGGATGCCCACCCCGTGGATGGGCACTCCCTCGGCCAGGAGCTTCTGCAGCATCTCCAGGGTGCGGGCACGTTTAGCAGGGGCGTCGATGTAGTAGTCGTTGTAAAACAGCTTGGCGTTGGGGTTCACCTCATGGGCCTTGCGGAAGGCGATCTTGATGTAATCTTCACCCAGGATCCGGTACCAGGGGGAGTCCTGCCGGTAGATGCTCCCGCCGGTGTCGGAAACCGCTTCATTGACCACATCCCAGGCGTAGACGGCATCTCCGAAATGGCCCACCACCGCTTCGATGTGCTGTTCCAACCGGTGGATCACCGCCTGGCGATCCTCAGCGGTGATGGTCTCCTTCTCGTAGATCAGCTGGTTGCTGCCGTCCCGGAAAAACCACTGGGGTGTTTGATTGTGCCAGACCAGGGTGTGGCCCCGCACTTTCATGCCGTGTTCCTGGGCAAAGGCGATCATGCGGTCCGCATCGGCAAAGCGAAAGGTGCCAGGCCAGGGCTGGGTGGCGTCGGGCTTCATCTCATTCCCAGCGGTTAGACTGTTGAAGTGGTGGGCAAGCAGCTCACTGTGCTTGTCCAGGGTTTGGTCGGACCACCCGGCGATGCTGACCGCGGCGCCGAGGTCGAAGCAGTCTTTGTAGATCTCCCGCAGCGAAGGCAGCTCACTGACCTGGGCGCGGGCCGGCAAAGTGCCCACAGCCCCAATCAAAAGCAGCAGCAATGCGGCAATAGTCGTGAACTTCCCCTTCAATCGCTAAACCCCCAGTCTTTAGGTTCTAGAGCCCGCGATGCGGAAGTAATCGAAGTCGGCGTAGCCGCCGGCGGTTTCGGTGGCGAAGTTAAAAAGAGCAAACCGATACCCCATAAAGTGGGGGAGGGTGTACACCATCTGCAGAGGGCGCCCCAGGGGGATCCACTCCTGGCCGTTGGTGCTGTAGGAGAGATAGGCTAGGTCTTTTTGGTCCTGGAAATCACAGCGGATCTGGAAGTAGAGGCGGGTTTCGTGGACAGGGATGCGCTCCACCTCCACACACGAGCCGGAGCTGGCCTCGGCCATCACCACAAATCTATCGGTGCCGCACACCTTGACCCCCACAAAACCGTATTTCTCCTGCAGCACCGCAAGGCCGGCGCAGTCGCCGCTGCGCATACCGGCGGTTTCCACTGCCACGGTCCCTGAGCACTCAGGCCCGAAGGTCCTTTGGGTTAAGGTGTTGCGGGCATCGGTCAAGCCCTTGCTGAGGCGTCCTGTTCGCAGTCGCAGGTAACCTGGGCGCTCACTGAGGGACCAGTTAGCGTTATCCGGATTGTGGTTCCACTGCCAGGTTAGGCCCAGCTGGGGACCGGCAAACTCATCTGAAGAGACGATCTTCAGTCCCAGGCTGGGGCCGATCCCTGTATCCACAGGCACCCGGCCCTGCACTCCAAACACGGGCCAGCCCTCTTCCCAGTGCACAGGAACCAAGTAGGGGATGCGCCCCACCGCGCCGCGATCGCCAAAGAGCAGGGCATACCATTTCCCTTCCGGTGTATCAACCAGCCCGCCCTGGGCGATGCCGGCATGCTGCAATACGATGCGGCCTTCCCAGGGACCCAAGATCTTCTTGGCACGGTAGCAGAGCTGTGTGCGCATGCCTCCCCTGGGCCAGGTGATCAGGAAGATATAGTACATCCCGTTAATCTTGTGGATATGGGCGCCCTCCGCGGGGAGGGCGATCTCATCCCCAGCCACAGCACTGCTGTTGGGGATGATCACCTGGTTCAGGCCCCCTGGCCTTACGGCGCTGCAATCGGAGGTCAGCTCCAGGATTCGGATGTCTCCGCTGCCGTGAACCAGGTACACTTTCCCATCATCGTCAAAGAGCAGGGACATGTCGTGGAGGAAGGGCAGGGTGTGCTTTTCCCAGGGACCCCCCTCGATATCCCTGGTCTGGAACACAAAGGTTTTCTGCTCTGTCTGGGAACTGAAGACCACATAATAGGTGCCGTTGTGGTGGCGCAGACTGCTGGCCCAGGACCCCTTCCCGTACTCATCCTTGCCGTTTTCCAGGCACTGCTCGTCCTGTTCACCAAGGACATCGTAAACGTAGTTCACGATCTCCCAGTTCACCAGATCCCTGGATTTCATCACGGGCACGCCTGGGTTCATGTGCATGGTGGTGCTGGTCATGTAGTAGGTATCTCCAACCCTGATCACGCTGGGGTCCGGGACGTCCGCCCAGATGATGGGGTTTTTGACGCTCTCCATGCTCTGGTCAGCTCCCCCTCCGCAGGGACAGATCGCGGATCTTCAAACCATTGGCCTTGGCAGATCTGCACCAGCCAACTTCCGCCGCCAGTTTGTAGATCAGCTTGGGCATGTTCATCGTGGTAAACACGTTCTCGCCGCCGAAGCCTTGGCCCACGGAGGAGGCCAGCTGCCTGAGGGCTTGGGCCAGATTCCTTGTGGGGCCAGCACCCAGGGGCACATTCTCGATACTGAGCAGCACGCCGCCTGCTCCAAGTCCGATGCCATAGCCCCAGCGGAGCCCGGCGCGGTGGCACCAGTTCTCCAGNATGTTCAGGGCCCACCTGGCTTGGTGCCCTTCGTAGAACCCGCAGTTCACGATGGCATATACACCCATCTTTCCCCCGGATCTCGCCAGGCTTTCCTCCAGCTGCAGCAGGCAGCTGACCAGATGCGAGGGCAGGCCATCTACATAGAGCGGAAGGGCGAAAATCAGTGCATCACAATCGCCTATACCCTTGGCATCCTGGGGAGCCAGCTCTGGCCTGCCCAAAGAAAAGGCTGCTGTGACATGGCCCTCCTGCTCCAAAAGGGGCTGGAGATACTTCAGGATACAGCCGGAGGCGCTGCGGTGCCGCTTGGGGCTTCCATTGATCAGAGCGACTTGCACGGCAGCCGGCCCTCCATTTCCTCGGGAATCTGGAAAAACTCAACGCCTGCGGCCTCCCACCACAGATTGATGGTGTTGGCCTCAACTAGGCCCCGAGCTGTATGTTTTTCCTGTTCGGTTGTATCACCGTAGAACCAGACCTCAAGGCGGGCCCGGTTGCTGTAGCGCCGCCTGTGATGCATTTCCCCGTTCTTGTTTACAAAGAAGGGGTGGATGTAGGAAATGCTGCGGTCCAGGACATTTTTCACGAAGGGGCTGAAACCGCCGTAACAGCAGCGGCTGATGATCAGTACCTCCTGGCATCTGGCGAAAAGCTCACCCAGATCGCCATAGTGATCCCGGATGACACAAGCACCGGGCGTTTTGACCCAACAGCCGAAGCAGCCCAGACAGTGGTGGATGGGCGCCTCGGGGGAAATGATGTGCAGATCGCCAAGCTGCCCAGGAAAGAGCTGCTTAAAGCAGTCGGGTTCCAGATCGTGGATTACTAAGCGCATCACTCCACCGCCGTTTTACATAACTGCGATCCAATCACCGCTTTACATCATAAAGATTTTCTCAAATCTTCCACCGCCTTCCTTCCAACCGGACACAAAAAAGAACCGCATCCCTGCGGTTCTATCCATCTTCTACCAAAGGATTTTAGCCCTCAACTCCGTCCCACCCAATGAATCATGCTCCAGAAGCGGATCATCCATCGCCCACTGCAACGACTGTTTTGTTTCAACTTTCTCATCAACAAGACTGGAGCACTGGAGACGGTTGGGCGAATGTTAAGTGCCGATCCGCAAAAGGGTCAGAAAACAAAGAATAAAGCAGGAAAAGGAAATATCAGTAGAGAAATGAACCACAACTCTGCGAAAGGTTGGGGGTGCATGGCGGGATGAAATACATTGCTCACGTGCGTCAGGATGAGAACGGCAATTGGCTGCCCCCTCACTGCTTGGAAGAACATCTGATGAGTACAGCCGCGCTGGCCAGCGGCTTTGCGTTGAAGTTCGGCTGTGAAATGTGGGGAAAACTGGCTGGTCTGTCCCACGATGCCGGCAAAGGGAGGGCTGTCTGGCAACAGTATCTGAGGCAGAAAAGCGGCTATTTTGACGAGGAAGCGCATTTGGAGGGAAAGCCCGGAAAGATGGCCCATGCCATCTATGGTGCTAGACTTGTTGAGGAAATCCACGGCAAGCAGATTGGCCGGGTGATATCCTACTGCGTAGCTGGGCACCATGGAGGCCTGCAGGACTGGTCGGGAGCTGAAGGGGCCGGGAGAGCAGCTCTTGAGTATCAGTTGGCACAGATGGGTGGAGTGGAAGACATCCTTTCCTCGATACGGGAAGCCGTGAGGAGCGCAAGGCCAGAAGCGCTACCTTGGTCGTTCAGCGATGGACTGGATGTCTCGCTGTGGATCAGAATGCTGTTCTCATGTTTGGTTGATGCGGATTTTCTTGATACTGAAAGCTACATGGATCAAGAGAGAGCGAGTCTGCGGCAGGGTTACTGTTCCATACTTGAGCTGCTCGGGCGTTTGAACAGGTATTATGACCAGCTGACCAATGCTCCGAAGGCAAAAGACCTGCCGATCAACCGCATACGGCAGCGAATTAGGGAACGCTGCGTAGAAATGGCTAAGGAGCCCCAGGGAGTCTTTTCGCTTTCGGTGCCCACGGGTGGCGGCAAGACACTGTCAAGTCTTAGTTTTGCCCTTGAACATGCTGTGCAGCATGGGCTGGACCGAGTCATCTATGTCATCCCCTATACAAGCATCATCGAACAGAATGCTGAGGTTTTCCGGAAAGCCCTTGGTGCAGATCAAGTTGTTGAACATCATTCGAACCTCGTTGAGGAGGAACTGACACCCACACTGCGTCTGGCCGCGGAAAACTGGGACGCACCCGTGATAGTCACTACAAGCGTCCAGTTCTTCGAGTCACTGTTTGCAGCTAGTCCGAGCCGCTGCCGCAAGCTTCATAATATAGCGAAATCCGTTGTCATCCTCGATGAAGCACAGCTGTTGCCCGTTGAGTTCTTGAGCCCGATTCTTCAGACACTACAGTTGTTGGTGGAACGTTACCAAGTGACAGTGGTGATCTGTACTGCTACGCAGCCAGCTTTGGGCGAGCGCCGAGTTGGAGACCGCATCTTCCGAGGGTTGCGTAACATCCGTGAGATTATAGGCAGTCAAAGTGAGGTCAAAGAACTGTATGACTCGCTGAGAAGAGTTAAGGTTGTTTTCCCGGAGGACGTCCTTGAGCCAGCCGATTGGGAAGAAATCGCTGAACAGCTTATGCAGTACCAACAGGTCTTGTGTGTGGTTTCTGATAGACGGAGCTGCCGCGAACTCCATTCCGTAATGCCGAAGGGCACTTACCATTTGTCGGCATTGATGTGTGGACAGCATCGCAGCGAGATCATCCAAGAGATTAAAGAGAAACTGGAGCAGAATGAACCATGTAGAGTAATCAGTACCCAGCTGGTGGAAGCGGGTGTCGATCTCGATTTTCCCGTGGTCTATCGAGCTCTTGCAGGCCTAGATTCTATTGCACAGGCAGCGGGTAGGTGCAACCGGGAGGGTAGACTGCCCGGCATGGGTAAAGTGGTAGTATTTGTCCCCCCAAGACAACCTCCCTCAGGTATTCTGCGTAAAGCCTTTGAGACCACACGATCTTTATGTCAGATCCTGGACCGGGTCGACCCACTAGACCCCGATGTCTATGAACACTACTTCAGTCAGTTGTACTGGAAAGCCAATTCCCTCGATGTCCACCACATAACAACCCTTCTGAACCCAAGGCGTACTGATTTAGGAATCCATTTTCGAACGGCAGCTGAGAAGTTCAAGATCATCGACAACACTAACCAAAGAACGATACTTGTACGCTATGGTAAGGGCAGTGAGCTGATAGATGTGCTGAAATACAAGGGCCCGGATCGCAGCTTGTTGAGACGGCTCCAGAGATATGCTGTAAACGTCTATACTGACCAATTCTATACTCTGTTGGCGCGGGGGTCTATCGAAGAAGTGCAGCCAGGAATTTACGCCATGACATCAGAGGTTGAGTACGACGCAGAGGTTGGATTGATGATCGACGATATCCAGTTCAACCCTACTGATCTCATCATCTAAGAAAGGGGAGGGATGTGAGATGCGCGATTGGTGTTTGGAGGTGTGGGGAGATTTTGCCTGCTTTACTCGTCCCGAAATGAAGGTGGAGCGGGTCAGCTATGACGTGATAACTCCTTCAGCAGCGAGAGCCATTTTTGAGGCAATTCTTTGGAAACCGGATCTGCGTTGGAACATCACCAAGATCGAAGTGATGAATCCCATCAGGTGGATCTCGGTGAGGCGCAATGAAGTTGGGCGCGTTATCGCCCGCCCAACCGAGAGCCAGATCCGCGGTGAAAGTGAACCCCCTCAGGGCATCTTCATCGAAGATGAGCGTCAACAGCGTGCTGGTTTGCTCCTGAGGGACGTGCGCTATAAAGTCCATGGTTACTTCGAGGTCGTGGAAACAAGAGACAAAGCGGCCGTTGACCGACGGACCCTAGAAGCGAAATATGCAGCTATGTTCGAAAGAAGGGCGCGCACAGGGCAGTGCTTCCACCGACCTTATTTGGGATGCCGCGAATTTGCCTGCTATTTTCGCTTGGTGGATCCAGGGGAAAACTTGGACAAGCCCATCAACGAGACCCGAGATCTTGGGTATATGTTGTATGACCTTGATTTTGACCGTGATCCCCATAGTCCATCACCACTGTTCTTTCGAGCCTACATGGATAACGGAGTGATTATTACCGACCGGCGCCAAGTGGAGGTGAGGGGATGATTCTACAGGCGCTAAAGAGCTACTACGATAGGCTTGCCGCCGACCCGGAAAGCAGTATACCGCGAGTAGGATGGGAGTACAAGGAAATCCCTTTTATCATCGTACTCAACCCTGATGGTTCTTTAGTGTCGATTGAGGACACGCGTGAAGGCGAGGGAAGACAGCGAACAGCCAAGGCATTCCTTGTTCCCCAAGCTGAAAAGAAGACGGTGAACATCGCAGCAAATCTGCTGTGGGATACCGCATCCTACATATTCGGCATCGACACCAAGGGCAAACCCGAGAGAGCAAAACAGCAGCGAGATGCCTTTAGGGAGCGCCTGGTCCAACAGTTGGGGAACCTCAGCGCCGTCAAAACCGTCATCAGTTTCTTGGACAGTATCACCCAGGGGCGGCTATCGCGGGAGCCTTGTTGGGAAGAGATAGTTAGTCAAAACCCGTTTCTTTCTTTTCGACTGAACGGAGATAGGGAGTTGATCTGTCAGAAGCCTGAAGTGAAGCAGCGCATCAACGCGCTGATCGCAGCTGAAAGTGAGACGGAAATGCGCGGCACCTGCCTCGTAACGGGGCGAAATGCTCCCATAAAGAGACTGCACAGCCCGATCAAGGGGGTCTATGGCGCGCAGACTACTGGAGCCAACATCGTTTCTTTTAACCTTGATGCGTTCACGTCGTATGGAAAGGAACAGGGTTACAACGCCCCAGTTGGAACCGAAACAGAGTTTGCCTATACCACGGCGCTGAACCGACTCCTGAGCAAGGATTCGCGCCAACGGTTGAGAGTAGGCGATGCAACAACGGTATTCTGGTCGGAAAAACCGACCAAGTTCGAGTCAGACTTCGCCCTTTTCTTCGACAGCCCGGACAGGGATGACCCTGCCGCCCATACCGAAAAAGTCAGAGCGCTGTATGAATCGCTTAACACTGGGGCGTACGTGGAGTATGACGGCGACACCATGTTTTACATCTTGGGATTGTCGCCCAATGCTTCACGTCTGTCCATCCGTTTCTGGCACAGGGGTACCATCGCTGAGTTTGCTACCAGGATCAAACAGTATTTTGACGATTTCCGCATTGTCAAGCCGCCAAATGAACCAGAGTTCTATTCTGTTTGGCAGGTCTTGGTGAATATTGCCGTACAGAACAAGACAAGCAACATCCCCCCAAATCTGGCCGGCGATTTTATGCGTGCGATACTGGATGGCTTGCCGTATCCCAATACACTTCTGCAGGCAGCCATCCGACGGATAAAAAGCGATACCGAGTATCGCGTCAGGCCAGTACGTGCCGCTTTGGTCAAAGCGTATCTGAATCGGTACTACCGATTCTATCCAAGTCCACTATATAGGGAGGTTGGAGTAGCGTTGGATATCACTCTTCCGTCTGTAGGTTACCAGTTGGGTAGGTTGTTTGCCGTGTTGGAGAAAATCCAGGAGGAAGCTAATCCGGGGATCAACACGACCATTCGCGAGAGGTACTATGCAGCGGCTTGTTCGGCGCCGGTGACCGTGTTTGCCAACCTGATGCGCTTGAAGAACCATCACTTGGCTAAGTTGGACCGGAAGCCTCGGGTTATCGAGTTCGAACAGCTGCTAGGGGAGATTATCGAGAAGTTGGATGGGTTCCCCGCTCACCTGGATCTCCATGAGCAGGGCATGTTTGCCATTGGTTATTATCACCAGAGACAAGCTTTTTTCAGTAAGAAACAGAGTGAAGCGGCAGACCAATAAAACTTTCAGGAGAAAGGGAGTGTAACCATGAGCGAAGCTGTCAAGAACCGTTTCGATTTTGTGCTGTTGTTTGATGTTAAGGACGGTAATCCAAACGGCGATCCCGATGCCGGCAACCTGCCGCGGGTGGACGCTGAAACTGGCCACGGATTAGTGACAGACGTCTGCTTGAAACGCAAGGTACGGAATTACGTTCTGTTCAAGAAAGAGGATCGGCCGCCTCATCGGATTTTTATCAAGGAGAAGAGCATTCTCAACCAGACCATTCAACAAGCCTATGACAGTCTAGGCATCAACCTGGAAGAGCCGCCACAAGATGCAAAAGATGGGACTAAGCGTAACAAGAAGGGGCAGGGCCAAGGAAGTGAGATTCATCGGGCGCGGACGTTCTTGTGCCAAAACTACTATGACATCAGGACCTTTGGTGCCGTGTTGTCCACAGGCGCGAATGCCGGCCAAGTTAGGGGACCGGTCCAGTTGACCTTTGCCCGTTCCATAGATCCGGTTGTGGCACTTGAGCATACCATTACTCGCATGGCTGTAACGACTGAAGATGAGGCCAGAGAGCAGCGGGGAGACAACCGGACGATGGGGCGGAAGTTCACCATACCCTACGGCCTATACCGGGCCTTTGGATTTGTCTCAGCACCCTTGGCGCAGCAAACAGAATTCAGCGAAGATGACCTCGAGCTGTTCTGGGAAAGCCTCATCAACATGTTCGAACATGACCGTTCAGCGGCCCGCGGGTTGATGGGAACGCGGAAACTAATAATCTTCAGGCATGACTCTCATTTGGGCAACGCACCAGTACAGCAACTCTTCGAGGCTGTTATCGTAAAGAGAAAGGATGATACGAAACCTGCCCGAGATTTTAGTGACTATGAGATCACCATAGCTAAGGACAAGCTGCCTGAAGGTGTGACTTTAATCGAAAGGTTGTAGTGCAGTGACCTACAACGAAGAGGATTATCTTCAGCTTTCCGGCATTCAGCATTTCGCTTTCTGTCCGCGTCAGTGGGCTCTGATCTACATAGAGCAGCAATGGAAAGAAAACATATACACGTACATGGGACAAGAGCTGCATGAGAAAGCCCATGCGGCTGGAGCGGAGAAAAGGGGCGATGTGATTGTCACACGCGCCGTTCCTTTAGCGTCAAAGACGCTCGGATTGTACGGGGTAGCTGATGTGGTTGAGTTTCATCGAACAGATGGACCGGGAGTGAAGCTCGATAGAAGGGCTGGTCGGTGGCTCCCCTTACCGGTTGAGTATAAACTGGGGAGCCCCAAACCGACCAATTGCGACAAACTTCAGTTGTGTGCGCAGGCCATCTGCCTAGAGGAGCAGTTCAACGTGACCATCAATATCGGATACATCTATTATGGCCGGCCGAGGAGGCGCCTGGAGGTGGAGCTCGATCGAAGCTTGAGAAACGAGACATATGCCGTTGCTGAGGCCATGCATGCAGCCTTTGCGGTGGGCAAGACGCCGAAGGCGGAAGTTACCAAATCCTGTGCCAAATGCTCGCTTGTTGACGTGTGTGTACCCCATTTGTTTGAGCGGAGACCTGTCCAACGCTACTTGCGTTCTGCATTGACAAAAGGTAGCTGGGGTGATGGCATTGAGGAAGCTCCTTAACACGCTGTACATTACGGCGCCAGAAGCCTATCTCGGCCGCGAACGGGAAAACGTTATTGTTCGGATCGACGATGAGATCAGATTCCGTATCCCGATTCATAACCTGGAAAGCATAGTCACGTTCGGATATGTGGGAGCGAGTCCGGATCTGATGTATCTCTGTGCTGAACGCGGTGTATCGCTGGCATTTTTGTCCCCAAGTGGAAGGTTGAGGGCAAAACTGGCTACGCCTACGAAAGGAAATGTTCTGCTGCGCCGAAAGCAGTATCATATGGCCGATGATGTAGGAGAGACGCTTAACATGGCCAGGAATTTCGTTTTCGGAAAGCTTCACAACTGCCGGGCGGTATTGCGGAGGTATCTCCGCGACTACGCTGATTCAGAGGCAAGTGCAGCGGTGGAAAGAGCAACCCGGGATTTGTCGTTCCAGCTTGAGCGTGTGCTGGTTACCGAAGACATCGACGAACTGCGGGGAATAGAAGGAGAAGGAACACGAACCTACTACGGCGCTTTTGACCACTTGATCTTGGAAGCCAAAGACGTTTTTTGCTTCCGTAGACGCAGTCGCAGGCCGCCTCTAGACCCAGTCAACGCTCTGCTGTCTTTTCTCTACAGTCTGCTGGCTCACGATTGCAGCGCGGCTTTGGAAACGGTTGGTCTGGATCCACAAGTTGGTTTTCTTCATTCCATGAGGCCCGGACGCGACAGCTTGGCTTTGGATGTCATGGAAGAGCTCAGACCTTATCTAGTGGATCGTCTGTCGTTGTCAATGATAAACACTCGACAACTATCGATCAAAGACTTTGAGGTGCAAGAAGGAGGAGCCGTATTGCTGAACGATGAAGGACGCAAGAAGGTGATTCAGGCATGGCAGAGCCGCAAGAGAGAGCTCATCATCCATCCATACCTGCAAGAAAGGATTGAGATTGGACTTGTGGCGTATGCACAAGCACTACTTCTCGCTAGATGTGTCCGTGGAGATTTGGATGCATATCCGCCATTCCTTTGGAAGTGACGGTGGGGCTTATGATGGTGTTGATTACATATGACGTAAACACAGAAGATCCCGAGGGAAGGAAGAGACTAAGACTGGTAGCCAAGACCTGTGTAGACTTCGGCCAGCGTGTGCAGAAGTCGGTATTCGAATGCTTGGTAGATCCAGTCGAATTTAGGAAACTGAGAACGAGGCTCGAAAGAATCATAGATCCAGAAAAGGACAGCCTACGCTACTACTATCTTGGGAGCAACTGGAAACGAAGAGTCGAACATGTGGGAGCAAAACCGACGTACGACCCAGAAGGGACTCTGTTGGTGGATTAGTGCGAACCTGAAGTAAACATGAATTCCCTGGAGGGTTCGCACTTGGCTCAGGAAGGTTGTTTCGGGCGTTTTAGCCCATGCTTAGGAACCTCCACGGCTAAAACAAAACGAGGTTCGCACAAAGCGCGGTTTTTGTGCCGATGCAGACGGCACTAGAGATGCGTACTGTCGCACCCCGCAGGGGTGCGTGGATTGAAACCCGTACATCTTGCGATTAATTTCATCGCCGATCATGGTCGCACCCCGCAGGGGTGCGTGGATTGAAACTCGCAGGCCGGCAAAGGAATCGCCTATGCCAAAGGGTCGCACCCCGCAGGGGTGCGTGGATTGAAACGGCGGTAGGAGGTTATCTTCTCCCCCTTCCCTACCGTCGCACCCCGCAGGGGTGCGTGGATTGAAACAACCGTTCCTCTAGCTGTGGGCCCGGTGGCCTCCAGTCGCACCCCGCAGGGGTGCGTGGATTGAAACTTTGGTTTCTGGCAGGTATGCTCGTAATGTTAGGTCGTCGCACCCCGCAGGGGTGCGTGGATTGAAACAAAGAAAGTGTATCAACCACCTTAAAACATTAGGGTCGCACCCCGCAGGGGTGCGTGGATTGAAACGTCAATGGCATGGATCTCGGTTTGGGCGAAGAACTGTCGCACCCCGCAGGGGTGCGTGGATTGAAACTCCGGGTCGTGTTCAAAACCACTAGCGAGGTAGAGTCGCACCCCGCAGGGGTGCGTGGATTGAAACTGGAGAAGGTTGCGCAACTGGAAAACCCGGCTGATAGTCGCACCCCGCAGGGGTGCGTGGATTGAAACTGAGCTAAAAGTAGGCAATAATCAACTCGAACCTGGTCGCACCCCGCAGGGGTGCGTGGATTGAAACGCACAGTGACGGGCAATGTTGTGTATGCCTTGAGTCGCACCCCGCAGGGGTGCGTGGATTGAAACGCTTAACGGTACACCGGCTCGATAAAACATGTCGTGTCGCACCCCGCAGGGGTGCGTGGATTGAAACGAGAAAATGAAAGTAACAATCATCGGAGTAGTGGATGTCGCACCCCGCAGGGGTGCGTGGATTGAAACCCCAGTGGATATGGGTCCGTGTATAGGCTGTCCGGGTCGCACCCCGCAGGGGTGCGTGGATTGAAACCCGAAGATGAAGTACGCAACCCTCAAGACATACAGTCGCACCCCGCAGGGGTGCGTGGATTGAAACTTGA
>JGI24707J26582_10001221_pt1 | contig 20366 bp, 17 predicted proteins | sample BioPla1DNA1_FD_26582 | JGI IMG/M metagenome (IMG submission 26582)
AAAAGCAAAATTATATCTCGAAAGTGACATTTTCATAGAATAAAATCATGATTTTTTAGGTGACATTTTCACAGGTTATTGACACAGTTTTTTCTTATTATCGAAAATTATTTTTTTATATTGATTTAATGTCCATATTTACCGTTCTTTACTGCTCTTTAAATAAAAAAGATGGGGATTTATTCCACCATCTTTTTTATTCTTATTCAACTGGCTCGCTTTCTAGGCCTAAGAATCCCCCGCCACCGCTAAAAAGTAGAAGTAGGATTATAATAATAAGTATTGAAGAATCGTCTCCTTTTCCAAAGCAACCCTTCCCAAAATCCCCGAATCCATCGTCACCCAGTAATAATAGAATAACTAAAATCCATATGATCATAGAGTCATCGAATTTTCCTCTACCATGTCCGCTTGTGCCGAATCCGTATCCCATATCAACACCTCTCTCCAATTTTTTGGTAATTATTTAGTAAGTACGTAGGATACTTACATCTTATTCCCTAACTATATAAAATGTGAGTACATAATCAAAAACGCTGCCCCTTTTTATAGGAACAGCATTTTATTTTTCTATTCGGCTTCAGCTTCTGCACCAAAGAATCTCGCCCCATTGTCATTGAAAAATAGTACTACTAATAGAAGGAAGAAAAATAATAATTCATCACCCTCATCAAAGAGGCCGCAATTACAGAAGATAATTACCAGCAATAGAAAGAAAAATAAGATTGATTCATCTTTCTTGTTTCCACATTGAAAGCCATGCCCAAAACCCATATTTTCACTCCTTCCTCAGAGAGATGTATCTAAATACACTATATAGTATGCTAATTAGTTTTTTAGTGTGATAAAAGATGGTAAAGCTTTTTTCACTCTTTTCAATACTAGCCCATATTATAATTACATAGAAAATTTGTAGGCTAATGTTCTTTTAGGCTTATTCCATTTGGCCTGATTAAAATAATATGTTGGGGGTTTTTCTATGGGTCATAGTATAGAAGATCGTAAAATAAGTGATCTGGTTCAAAAATATAAGAATGCAAAATTCCTCCATAATGGTAGGTCTTTAGAGGAAGGAATTGATTGTCTGGGCTTCATTATCCTATTCTATAGGGATTTAGGTGTTGAACTTCCTAACGATGACGGCAAGCCCATAGAGGACGATTGGTTTAAAAGAGATCCAAACCGCTATATTAGAGCCATCAAAAGTTTAGGCTTTAGGGAAGTTAAATTTCGTGATCTTCGCCCTCTTGATATGGTCTATTTCGCCATCAGTAGAAATATAATTACCCACACAGGTATAATGATAAACAATAGAGAATTCGCCCACATGTCCCCAAAGAAGAACTTTATAATAAGTAAATTGGAGCGGGGCTGGTTATCAAGAGCCCGAGGGGCTATCAGGGTTATAGAATAAATTTCTATACCAGCCGTAGAGGCAGTTATCCACAAACGCCAAGGTTTTTTAGGCGATAAATAGATGTTTTTTTGATCTGTTATCCACAATACTAACAATATAACCTNTAGCATTGTGCGTTGTCTTGCAAAGTAGTGATAGTGTAGATTCTGGTACCCCTGGCAAAAGCTTAAAAGACCAGTCATGCCCAACAATTATATTTGAACATGACTGGTCACTATTTTGTACTCCTTGAGGGTTGCCGCCCAAAAACTTACTTGTTATTGCAAATCCCTAAATATCCCTCTCAAATTGGAAAACTTTATTTTCTAGGACAATTTGTCTATACCTATTTTGATTCTCTTCAATGATTCCTCTTTGCCCAGCAGTGCCAAAAGATCAGTTCCCCCGCCTGGGGACGAAGGCTTGCCAGATAAGGCTGTACGTATGGGCCATAGCATCTGACCGTTCTTTATGCCCATTTCCTTTATGGCATCAAATACTAGCTTGTGAACAGTTTCCCCATTCCAGTCTTCTAGATCTTCTAGAACTTCATAAGCTTTTTTTAGATTGCCCAGGGAGCCTTCATAACTAGTCTTCATTCTTTTGTGGAGGAATAAATCCGGATCATATTCGGGTAAATCATCTATAAAATCAACATGATCCCTTATATCCTCCAAAACCTCTACCCTGGTATGAAGTAGCTTGCTGAGTAGATTGAGATCTACATTTTTGTTGGAAGAAATGTATTTATGATAATAGGGCAGAGCCAGAGCATGAAACTCATCCAAACTCTTCTTCCTTATATACTCCCCATTCATCCATCTAAGCTTGTTAACATCAAATACGGCTGGTGATTTACTCAGGCCTTTTATATCAAAATTCTCTACCAGCTCATCCAAGGTAAAGAACTCCTCCTCGGTTCCAGGACTCCAACCCAGTAAAGCTATATAGTTTATAATAGCCTCAGCTAGGTATCCCTTCTCATAAAAATCTTCAAAGGAGGCATCCCCTTCCCTTTTACTGAGCTTTCTTCCCCCCTCCTTCATTATAAGGGGCAGATGAATATAGGTAGGAATATCCCAGCCAAAGGCATCATAGAGCAGGTTATATTTCGGTGCCGAAGACAGGTATTCGCTTCCTCTGATAACATGGGTTATCTTCATCAAGTTATCGTCTACCACATTAGCAAAATTATAGGTAGGCAGTCCATCGCTTTTTAGCAATANGCCTTCATCCAGCTCTGAGTTTTCTACTGTTATGGAGCCATATACCGCATCTACAAAGGTGGTCTTTCCTGTCTCTGGGATTCTCTGCCTAATGACGTAAGTCTCCCCATTCTCTAACTTTTCCTCAACTTCATTTTTACTTAATTTTCTACAATGTCCATCGTATTTAAATGTATCTTTGTTTTCCTCGGCCTTTTTTCTCAGTAGATCCAATCTTTCCTTATCACAAAAACAATAATATGCTCCTCCCAACTCCACCAGCTTTTTAGCATATTCCTTATATATGTCTCTGCGCTGGCTCTGGATATAAGGACCATATGGACCACCTACATCAGGGCCTTCATCGTGCTTTAATCCTACCGTATCAAGGGTATTGTAGATAACATCTACTGAACCCTCTACATATCTTTTTTGATCTGTATCCTCTATTCTTAGAATAAATTTACCATCTGCATGTTTTGCAATTAAATAAGTATATAGGGCAGTTCTAAGGTTTCCAATGTGCATATAGCCCGTAGGGCTGGGTGCAAATCGAGTTCTTACTTCCTTCAATCTTATAACCTCCTAGCTTTATTGGTATACAAATAAGTGAGCCTCCCATCCTAATAACAGAACGAAAGGCTCTTTCCTATTTCTATTATTTATTAGGCTTATAGGAGCTCTTTAGAGGCACAATCTGGTTAAAGACCAAATCATCCGGTCTAGAGTCCTTTATATCGGTAAAGAAATAACCCTGTCTAAAAAATTGAAAACGTTTGCCTGCTTCGGTACCCTCTAGAGAAGGCTCTACATAACCTTTGAGCACCTTCACAGATTCCGAGTTATACTCCATTTCTCCCTCTTCATCTTCTAAAAAGAGATAATCGTAGAGTCTGATGGTAGCAGGTATTGCATGTTGAGCTGACACCCAGTGGAGTGTTCCTCTTACTTTTCTATTTGCTGAGCCTGAACCACTTTTTGTATCAGGATCATAGCTACAATGAAGCTCCAAAACTTTCCCAGTTTCAGGATCCTTGATTACATCATCACATCGAATTATATAGGCATTCTTAAGCCTTACTTCTTTACCNGGCGTTAGACGGAAAAACTTCCTAGGTGCATTTTCCATAAAGTCTTCCTGTTCGATATATAAAACCCTAGAGAATGGTACCTTTCTAGTCCCTGCTGATGGATCGCTCTGATTGTTTTCCACTTCCATATATTCTACCCTATCCTTAGGGTAATTGGTTATAACTAGTTTTAGAGGGTTTAGTACTCCCATAGCCCTTGGAGCAGTCATATTTAACTCCTCCCTTAGGCAATGCTCTAAAAGGGCTACATCGACTACACTATTATTCTTGGCTACTCCTACTCTCTCCGCAAAATCCCTTATGGATGCAGGGGTATAACCTCTCCTTCGAAGGCCGGAAAGGGTAGGCATTCGTGGATCGTCCCATCCCTCTACTTTACCTTCCTCCACCAGCACTCTGAGCTTTCGCTTACTCATAACGGTATTGGTAAGTTCTAGCCTGGCAAACTCAATNTGTACCGGAGGATTAGGGAAAAGATCCAGTTCATTTAGCACCCATTCATAAAGAGGCCTATGATCCTCAAATTCTAAAGTACATATGGAATGGGTTATATTCTCCAAAGCATCAGAGATAGGATGAGCATAATCGTACATAGGGTATATACACCATTTATCTCCCGTCCTATGATGAGGAATATGAGCAATCCTATAGATTACTGGGTCCCGCATATTCATATTTGGGGAAGCCATATCAATCTTTGCCCTTAGTACCCTTGAACCATCTTCAAATTCTCCTGCCTTCATCCTCTCAAAGAGATCTAAATTCTCCTCCACTGAGCGATCCCTGTAGGGGCTATTCTTACCCGGTTCTGTAAGAGTACCCCTATACTCCCTTATCTCTTCAGCAGACAGGTCATCTACATATGCCTTCCCTTTTTTTATAAGAATAAGGGCATATTCATACATTTCATCAAAATAGTCAGCTGCATAGTAGAGACGATCTTCCCAATCAAAGCCCAACCAGCTGACATCTTCCTTGATTGATTCGATATATTCCATTTCTTCCTTGGCAGGATTTGTGTCATCGAATCGCAAATTACAAAGTCCATTGTATTTAGCTGCCGTCCCAAAATTCAAGCATATGGATTTAGCGTGTCCTATATGGAGATACCCGTTAGGTTCAGGAGGGAATCTGGTATGTACTCTATCATATACTCCTTCCTCCAAGTGTCTATCGATAATGTCATGGATGAAGTTGCTACCAATGTTGACCTCTACACTGCCTTTTTTGTTGTTTTTATCCATACATTCCATTCTCCTTATCTTTTATCATTAATTGCTATCTATTTTTATCCATCCTTAAACCGTTTACTATTCATTTGCTCCTTTATTCTATCATTATTGAAATAATTCATCAACTCTATCCACAAACATATTTTATTCTTTATTTTTGAAGGAGAAATCTGAATAAACTGGCTCTACACTGTTTTTTTTCTTGCCAATATGGTATCATAATTACATTACTTTCATTGAATAATTTTAGGTTAAGGAGTATAAATATGCTGGATATAAAGCAAATGATTGCAAGTATTTTAGAAAAAGAGATTCCTACTCTAGATGATGAAACTATTTATAATATGTTAGAGTATCCCCCAGAAGACAATATGGGGGATGTGGCCCTGCCCTGTTTTAAATTGAGTAGGATTCTTAGAAAGTCCCCAGTTCAGATTGCTGAAGAATTGGTTAACAAGATACCCTCCGATCCCAGGATTGAAAAGGTAGAATCTTTATCGGGGTATATAAACTTCTTTTTAAATAGGCAAGAATTTATTAAAGAAGTTGTTTCCACTGCTCTTAGGGACAAAAATAAATACGGGTCTAGGGATATAGGTAAGGGTAAAAATATCGTTATCGACTACTCAGCACCCAATATAGCCAAGCCTTTCCATATAGGACATCTTCGATCAACCGCCATAGGGAATTCCCTTTACAAGATATTTGAGTTCTTAGGCTATAATTCCATTGGTGTAAATCACCTAGGCGATTGGGGAACTCAATTTGGCAAGCTTATAGTGGCTTATAAACGATGGGGTTCCAAGGAATCCATAGAGAATGGCGGAATCAAAGAGCTTATGGATATATACGTTGACTTCCACGATGAAGCAGAAAAGGATCCTAGCTTGGAAGACGAAGCCAGACAATGGTTTGTTAAAATGGAAAAAGGAGATAAGGAAGCCCTAGAGCTTTGGCAATGGTTTAAGGAGATCAGCCTCAAAGAATTCAATAGGGTATATGAGTTATTGGATGTAAGGTTTGATTCCCATGCCGGTGAGAGTTTTTATGAGGACAAGATGCCTCCTGTTATAGAGGAGCTAAAGGAGAAAAATTTACTTACTGAAAGTCAAGGTGCTATGATAGTAGATTTGGAGGAATACCAAATGCCTCCCTGCCTTATTATTAAAAATGACGGCAGCACCTTGTATGCTACTAGAGATATAACTGCAGCCATATATCGCAAGGATACCTACGATTTTGAAAAGTGCCTATACGTTACTGGAGCTGCCCAGAGTCTTCATTTTAATCAGTGGTTTAAGGTTATTGAGCTGATGGGATATGACTGGCATGACAAGCTTGTACACGTTCCCTTTGGTATAGTTAGCCTGGGTGGTGAGAAACTGGCTACACGTAAGGGAAAGGTTGTACTGCTGGAGGATATCCTTTCCGAAGCAATAAAGAAAACCCTAAGGATTATTGAGGAAAAGAACCCCAACCTTGAAAACAAGGAAGAGGTGGCCCGGCAGATAGGCGTGGGAGCTATAGTCTTTAGTGATCTTAGTAGCAATAGAATCAAAGATGTATCCTTTTCCTGGGATGAAATACTAAACTTTGATGGAGAAACAGGCCCCTATGTTCAGTATACCCATGCTAGAACCTCCAGTCTACTGAAAAGGGCAGAAGAAAATGTAGATATTGGTTTCGATGCTAGCCTACTATCTAGCAAAGAGGAGTTTCAACTTGTCAAAACCCTATATCTCTTCCCGGATAAGCTAGTAGCAGCTATGGATGAACTTGAGCCATCCATTATAACTCGTTATTTAGTCGATCTGGCCCAGGACTTTAACCGATTCTATCACGAGCACCCTATACTAGTAGAAGACAAGGATCTGCGACAGGCTAGACTAGCCCTTGTTTTGGCTGTAAAATATGCCTTAGCCAATGGATTAAAGCTTATAGGCCTGAATGCTCCTGAAAGAGTCTAAATTATAATAGATAATCTAGCCTATAATAGATATATAATATAAGTACTTGTGAGTTGGAGGTTTCTAATCTTGAAGAGAATAGTTTTAACCGGAGGTGGAACTGCCGGCCATGTCACCCCAAATATTGCCCTAATCCCCGAACTTCTTCGGGAAGGATGGGATATTCATTATATTGGAACCGAAAAAGGCATCGAGCATAGCCTTATTGCCAAGGAGAAGGATGTGAGCTATCATATAATAAATTCAGGAAAGCTCCGAAGGTATATGGATATAAAGAATTTTACTGATCCTTTTAGGGTTATCCAGGGTGTCGGCCAGTCCATCAACCTAATTCGTAAATTAAAGCCAAATATCATATTTTCAAAAGGAGGCTTTGTTTCTGTACCGGTGGTAATAGGAGGATGGANTAACAGGGTTCCTGTTATAATTCATGAATCCGATATTACCCCTGGCCTAGCCAATAAAATATCCTATCCCTTTGCCAGTAAGGTTTGTGCAACTTTCCCAGAAACTGCCCAACATTTTAAAGGGGATAAGGGAATCCACACCGGAACCCCCCTTCGCAAGGATCTTTTGGCAGGAAACCCTAATAAGGGGAAGAAAATATGTGGCTTTACCAATGATAAACCAGTACTTATGGTCATGGGTGGCAGCCTAGGAGCAGTGGCAATAAACAAATTTATACGCAGTATCCTAGACAAACTGACCAGCCGCTTCAATGTGGTCCATCTATGCGGGAAAAACAATTTGGATAGATCACTCAAAAATACTCCAGGATATAAGCAGTTCGAGTATGTAAGTGAAGAACTGCCCCATATAATGGCCCTTGCATCCCTCATTGTCTCCAGGGCTGGGGCTAATTCTATCTACGAGTTCTTGGCCCTAAAGAAACCTAATCTACTAATTCCACTGCCTTTAAGCGCTAGCAGGGGAGATCAAATCCTAAATGCTCAGTCCTTTCAGAGGCAAGGTTTTAGCAAGGTTCTTGACCAGGATAGCCTAACGGAAGACAAGCTTTTAATAGCCATACTGGATGTGTACGCGAACCGGCAAAAGTATATAGACAAAATGTCTCATACTGACCATACAAGAGGTGTTGAAAGAATCCTGACTATAATAAATGAACTGTCAAAGTGACATATAAAATAATATATATAAAAGCATGCACCGGAAGGATACATGCTTTTATTATATCTTTATTTACATTCCCATTGCTCTTTTAACCATGGCTTGATGATCTGAATCCTGTCTATTGCTAGAATGACCTCTGCTTCCATAAAAATGTATACAAAAGTGTCCAGAGAATCCATTGTTGCTAATGCTAGAACCCCCATGGGGCATTCCATTCATAGAGGCTGCCATCTTTTTACCGTTTACCTCAACTATAATAGCCTTTCTATTCCAGCTCCAAGAGCCGCCGTAAATTTGTCTCATGATATCGGTGTCGTTCTTGGTTAGAGGCTCACAATCGGCATGTTTAGTTCCTCCCCGCCTCTTTACATAAAAAGTCCGTCCCGTATCTACATGAGTTACTTTAGCTGTGGAACCCCTAGTAAATATGTTTTCAGCCCCTCCAAACCATGGAGTCATCTCTACACCATTTCTTACTATAGGCGTATAGTCCTTGGATGAAGAAGATGATGACGATGAGTTAGAAGAAGATCTACTGGTGGTTTTCTTCGTATCCTTGGGTTTATATACTGGTTTTGATTTGGTACCCTCTTCTGTAATCTGATTGATAGGCTCCTTAATAACTACTTCCTTAACAATCTCTCTCTCTTTTTCTGAGCCATTTTCTCTTATTATTAGATATTCTATTTCTTTCTCGCCATTTTCACCTTCTTGAACTAGCTTGCTTTGACCCTTATAGAGGGTGCTGACTTTTCGAGTCTCCTCTTCGAACTCTATCTCTTCTATCTTCTTAACCTTTTCTTTTGTTATAACAGTTATCAAATTCTTAGGTGCTACTAATTTTAATTCTTGCCCCGGTTTAATAATATCTCCCTCTATATCTGGATTGGCTACCTCTAATTCTGATACAGTTGTATCATTAGCCATGGCTATAGACCATAGGGTGTCTCCCTCTTCTACTAGATATGTTCTATGAGAGTCTGGTCCCTGGGTAATAACTTGAAAAGCAGTGTCAATATCAATAATATCTTGGTACAATACTAGTTCTTCTGTAAATTGTATCTCTTCCTTAACTTCTATTGCTTCTAGATACGCATCCTCTCTTTGCTCTATATCCTCCCTATAAGGAGCTTTAATCATTTCAAGTACCTGATCGGCCTCTTCTCCTGTCTTTAGATAGCATGCTGTAGTGCCGTCTATATTTATACCATAAGCCATCATCTTGACCTGTACCGCATCCTCAATGGCCTCAGCTAGATCTTCGTCTTTAAGCACATTGCCACTAGTAATTTCTTTAAAATGAATATCCGCCTCAAATGTAGCAGAATCTTCATATTTCTCCTTTATATCTTCTATAACTCGGTCATATACCCATAAACCATGGGCAGGAAACTTAACCGCTCCAATATTTTGATCATTTATGTATACGGAATAAACAGGAAGATTTTCTTTCTCCTCCACTATAGCGCTATTGAAGTTTCCCCCTGCCCGACTATGGTTAGGAATCGAAAACCCCGATAAAAGCAGGCTTAAGGATATAGGTAATAGTATTCGGCCAATCTTCTGATGTTTCACTTGAATCCTTCTTTCTAACATAATCTTGTCATTTTCTTTTGTTACGCAGTTCTTACAGTTCTATTACAATATTTGATTCTACATAAAATCTAAATATCCTTCTTTTTAATAAATTTTTAAGCAAATTCCTGTCAACAAATCTTTTCAATAGAGCATAGGATTCTTTTTTTAGGAGATTATATTATTACTAAAACCTTTCTTGGAGGGATATAGATGGAGCTGTCGGATATAGAAAAGAAGATATTGGAAGACCAGTTACGGGCCGAGTATATATGTATAAATAAATACAAACTATATACTGAACAGGCAACTGACCCTCAGATAAAGAATGTCTTTAATCTGGTCTATGAGCAAGAAGTTAATCATGCCAATAGTCTAAAGTCACTGCTTGAAAAAGGCGGATTTAATCCACCTACTCCCGCATTTTAAGGTAAAGGAGATAATCAATGTCTAAAAATCAGTTATCAGAAAAAGACATGTTGCTAGACTCTATTATGACAGAAAGGTATGTATCATCGGTCTATGATACCGGTGTAATGGAATCGGTTAATGAAGAAGTAACCAAAACCCTACAGCATATCCAGCAAGAAGAGCAAAACCATACCAAGCTTTTTATGGAAGTAATGCATAACAAAGGATGGTATGATGTTAAGGCTTCCCATATAAACCAAGCCGCCAAGGATCAGATTAATAAACAAATGGCCTTTCAGTTGGAAAATAGGATTAATCAAATAGGAGAAAATAACCAACAAAATAATCAATAAGATTAGAAGTTGGAGATTAAAGTTAGAAACTTAATATTTAAGCTTCCAGCCTTAATCTCCAACTTCTAGCTTCTAGCCTTTAAACAAAAGGTTAACAAATAATTTCTTTAATAACACTATTATTTATATAGAATTAATCTATCTTTTTTACCCAGCCAAAGATGTCTTCCTCAGTTCCTAGCTGGATACTGGTAAGCTTATCATACATCATGCTTGTAAACTGCCCTATTTCATTGTTATTTATTTGAATTACTTTATCCTTAAAAGCCAAGACGCCTACAGGAGATATTACAGCCGCTGTACCTGAACCAAATACTTCTTCAAGGGTGCCTTTTTCATTAGCTTCAAATACCTCTTCTATGGACAGATCTCTCTCTTCCACTGTATGACCCATATATTTAGCTAGCTTTATTACCGAGTCTCTGGTTATTCCTGGAAGTATACTTCCATCTAGAGGAGCTGTTATAATCTTTCCGTTTATCTTAAAGAATATATTCATAGCACCTACCTCTTCTACAAAGGTATGGTCAGCTGCATCTAACCATAATACCTGGGAATATCCCTTGGCTTTGGCTTTCTCTGCAGCTAAAAGGCTGGCAGCATAGTTTCCGGCAACCTTGGCATCGCCAGTACCTCCTTTGGTAGCCCGTACATACTTATCCTCTACATATATTTTAACCGGGTCTAACCCTTCAGCATAATAAGGTCCTACAGGCGATAGAATTATAAAAAACTTATAAGTGCAGGATGGACGTACCCCCAATAAGGGATCGGTGGCAATCATGAAGGGTCTTATATATAGAGATGTATCTTTGGCAGACGGAACCCAATCCTTTTCAATTATCAATAATTTCTTGAGAGCCTCCCATACAAAATTCACATTAATCTCAGGCATACATATTCTCTTTGCTGAGCGGTTTAGTCTGTTAAAGTTATCCATTGGTCTAAAGGTTACTATATCCCCTTTATGGTTTCTATAGGCTTTCATACCTTCAAAGAGTGCCTGTCCATAATGAAACACCATGGCAGAAGGCTCAATTTCAAAGGGAGCATAGGGCACAATCCTAGGATCATACCATCCTTTTTCCTTATGGTAATCCATAACAAACATGTAATCGGTAAATATCTCTCCAAATACTAATTCTTCATCTCTAGGTTTTGTCTTTAAATTATCTCTTTTTACAAAGTTTATCTTTTCCATAGAATACCCACCTCAGATTTCCTTTTATTATTCTTCAGATGCCAAATTTTCTTCATCTTCATCCTTTTTTATCTTGGCTACGGATATAACCGAACTTCCATCATCTACCCTCATAAGCATAACCCCCTGAGTATTACGGCTCATTATTGAAACATCCTTTACCTCTATACGGATAATGATGCCCTCAGAATTTATAATCATCAGTTCATCATCTTCTTCTACTATCTTCATGCCTACTAATAAGCCAGTTTTTTCCGTGGTTTTCAAGGTAATTATTCCACGGCCACCTCGCCTTTGGGCTCTATATTCACCTATAGGGGTACACTTGCCATATCCATTTTCACTAATGACCAGCACCTGATTATCACTATACACCAGTCCCATATCTATTACATGGTCATCCTCATCAAGCTCTATGCCTTTAACGCCCATGGAAACCCTCCCCGATGCTCGGACATCGGATTCGTCAAATCTAATAGACATCCCCTTATGGGAGGCTAACATGATCTCCCTACTACCGTCTGTAAGTTGAACTCCAATAACTTCGTCCTCTTCCCTGAGCTTAATGGCAATTAGACCACCTTTACGGATATTTTGATATTCTTCCAAGGGACTCTTTTTGACCAATCCATTCTTTGTCCCTATTGTCAAGAATTTACCCTGCTCAAAATCATTCACAGGTATTACAGCCTGGACTCTCTCTCCAGGCATCAATTGAAGTAAATTAATTATAGCCGTTCCCCTTGCTTGCCTGCCTGCCTCGGGTATCTCGTAAGCCTTTAACTCATAAACCTTACCTAGGCTGGTAAAAAAGAGTAATCTTTGATGGGTAGAGGTAACAAAGAGATCAAAAACAAAGTCCTCTTCCCTGGTTTGAAGTCCTGTAATACCCTTTCCGCCTCTTTTTTGGCTTTTATAAGTATCCAGGGGAGTTCTCTTTACATAGCCTCTATGAGTGAGTGTAAGTACCACATCGTGCTCATCTATCAAATCTTCTAAATCAATTTCTCCTGGTGCTGTAGTAATCTCAGTCCTTCTATCATCATTATACTTATTCTTTATAATTGTAAGCTCTTCTTTAATTATTGCATACTGAAGATCTTCCTTTGCTAGTATAGCCTTTAGTTCCTTAATGGTATTTAATAATGCTTCATATTCAGCTAAAAGCTTGTCCCGCTCAAGTCCTGTAAGACGTCTTAATCTCATGTCTAAAATAGCTTGAGCTTGTCTCTCACTTAAATCAAATTTCTCCATTAGCCCTTCTTTAGCTATCTGATCAGTACGGGATGATCTTATTAGGGCTATTACCTCGTCTATATGATCCAGCGCAATAAGCAGGCCTTCCAATATATGGGCCCTTGCCTCTGCCTTGTCTAGATCATACTTGGTTCTTCTTACTATTACATCCCTTTGATGATTTATATAGTGGTGAAGGATTTCCTTTATATTCATTACCCTAGGCTCACCATCTACCAAGGCAAGCATTATGGTTCCAAATGTTTCCTGCATCTGAGTATGTTTAAAGAGGTAATTAAGGACCACATTAGGATTGGTATCTCTTTTTAGATCTATTACGATGCGCATCCCATGTCTGTCAGATTCGTCTCTTATATCGGATATTCCCTCTATCTTCTTATCTCTTACTAGGTCTGCAATTCTCTCTATCAATCTGGCCTTATTGACCTGATAAGGAATCTCATTTACAACAATTCGAGATCGATTATTTCCAATTTCCTCAATCTGGGTCTTGGCCCTGGTTATTATCTTACCTCTACCGGTTCTATAAGCTTCCCTTATTCCTTCCCTACCTAGTATTAGTCCTCCGGTAGGGAAATCTGGACCTTTTATGTAATTCATTATCTCTTCGATAGAGATATCCGGATTATCAATTAAGGCAATTACCCCATCTATGGTCTCACCTATATTGTGGGGAGGGATATTGGTGGCCATGCCTACTGCAATACCCGATGAACCATTTACTAGTAGGTTGGGGAACCTAGAAGGTAAAACCTGTGGTTCCTTCAAGGTTTCATCAAAGTTTGGTGTAAAGTCAACGGTATCTTTATTTATATCCGCCAGTAGCTCAGCAGTGATTCGAGACATCCTGGCCTCAGTATACCTCATAGCGGCAGCTGAATCCCCATCCACAGATCCAAAGTTACCATGACCCTCTACCAATAGATATCTAGTAGAAAATTCCTGGGCCATCCTTACCATGGCATCGTATACTGAAGAATCACCATGGGGATGGTACTTTCCCAGTACATCCCCTACTATTCTGGCAGACTTTCTAAATCCCTTATCTGGGGTTATACCCAGCTCATACATTGAGTATAGAATTCTTCTATGAACCGGCTTTAAGCCGTCCCTTACATCGGGAATAGCACGGCTTACGATAACGCTCATGGCATAATCGATAAAGGATTTTTGCATTTCTTCTTCTATACTTATATCAATAACCTTATTATGGGTTGAGTCCATTTTTTAAACATTCCTTCCTTACACGTCTAGATTAGTAACCAGTTTAGCATTTGCTTCAATAAATTCACGACGTGGTTCTACTTTTTCTCCCATCAATATGGTAAATATCTCATCTGCCAGCCTGGCATCTTCCATGGTTACCTTAAGAAGAGTTCTCTTACTAGGTTCCATTGTGGTATCAGCCAGCTGTTCCGCATTCATCTCACCAAGCCCCTTGTATCTCTGAACTTCTATTCCCTCTCTACCAATTCCATCTAAAAGATCATCAAGTTCTTGATCGCTGTAGCAGTACCTCTCATTTCTGCCTTTTTTAACTAAATAAAGAGGAGGTTGGGCAATGTATATATGGCCTTTTTCTATTAAGGGCCTCATAAATCTAAATAAAAATGTTAATAGCAAAGTTCTGATATGGCTACCATCCACGTCAGCATCAGTCATGATTATAATCTTGTGATATCTAAGCTTTGTAATGTCAAAATCTTCACCAATGCCGGTACCAAAGGCTGTAATCATAGATTTTATTTCTTCATTATTCAGTATTCTATCTAGTCTTGCCTTTTCAACATTGAGTATTTTCCCCCTTAATGGGAGAATGGCTTGATAATGCCTATCCCTTCCCTGCTTGGCTGAGCCACCTGCTGAATCCCCCTCCACTATAAAAATCTCGCTTAAGGCGGGATCCCTTTCGGTGCAATCGGCTAATTTTCCGGGTAATGCAGTGCTCTCTAGGACGCTTTTTCTTCGGGTTAATTCTCTTGCTTTTTTAGCGGCCTCACGGGCTCTAGAAGCTGTCAAAGCTTTTTCTAGTATTATCCTGCCCACCCTGGGGTTTTCCTCCATAAATGCTGATAAGCCCTCGGACACCGTACTCTCTACAAATCCCCTAATTTCGCTATTTCCAAGTTTTGTTTTAGTTTGACCTTCAAATTGTGGTTCTGTTAGTTTTACACTTACAATAGCTGTAAGACCTTCTCTGGTATCCTCTCCTGAGAGATTGCTTTCATTGGCTTTTATATGGTTATGCTTTCTGCCATATTCGTTTATTACTCTAGTTATAGCTGATCTAAACCCGCTAAGATGGGTACCTCCCTCATGAGTGTCTATATTATTGGCAAAGGAATAGACATTCTCATTGTAAGAATCATTGTACTGTAGGGCTACCTCCACTGAGCTAGTTCCTCTATCTCCAGAAATATATATAGGGGTTTTAAAAAGAGCAGTCCTATTTTTATTAAGATATTCTACAAAAGAGACTATTCCACCTTCATAATGGAAAGCCCTATCCTTACTATTTCTTTCATCCCTTAAAGCAATTCTAACACCAGCATTTAGAAATGCCAGTTCTCTTAACCTATTTTTTAATATATCAAAACTAAAATTTATATCTTCAAAGATTAGTGCGTCAGGTTTAAAGGTAATGGTGGTGCCGCTTTCAATTGTATCTCCTGTTACCTTCAAGTCAGTCTGAGTTACACCTCTCTCGTATCTTTGAGTGTATATATGACCATCTCTTTTTACCTCTACTATCAGCCATTCAGATAGGGCATTGACGACAGCAACACCTACCCCATGAAGTCCTCCGGATACACTATAGCCACTACCACCAAACTTTCCGCCTGCATGAAGCATGGTTAAGGCTACTTCAACAGCGGGTTTTTGAAGTTTTTCATGAATACCTACAGGAATACCCCTACCGTTATCCTTGACGGTTACAGAAAGATCCTTGCGTATTGTTATCTCAATATTATCACAAAAACCTGCCATAGCTTCATCTATACTATTATCTACTACTTCATATACTAGGTGATGAAGTCCACGAAGACTAGTACTACCTATATACATACCAGGCCTCTTACGTACGGCCTCCAAACCTTCTAATACTTGAATTTGCGATTCATTATAATCTTTATTATTATTAATATTAAACTCCTTATGTTCCATTTTATCCCTCTTGTCTCACTATACTGTTTGAATGTGAAATACTTTTTATATAATTAGTTCTCTTTAAAAGGGTTGAAGATGAAATAGGGGATAGAAATATCATGGTCTTATGCTTTAATTCAGCTAGTACAAAAGTTTTTGGTATCTCATCTGATATTTTCTCAATAAATCCTTCCTCTTTTGCAATCTCCAAAAATTCATTATTTATTTCCGAAATTGTAGATGTTGGCATATCAAATATTGCAATAATATCCTTCATGGGGATCACTACATCCCCACCTAAATGCAAAGTCACAAAATCCACCGGCCTCTCTTATGTCTTAAAATAACTAAATATAACTTCTGTCATTAACTAACTTCTTGTGCTCCTAGAACCTCTAATCATAGTCTCTATTAAATCCTCCCTAATTACTGATTAGGGAAAATCAGAGATGATCCAGATATGCCTTCACTAACAAATATAGAATTATATTCCTATTAGCATAACTGGTGAACTGCACAAGAGATTAAATAGTTAATTACTATTATATCCTATTTTATCCCATATTTAAAGAAAAAATTAAACCCTTGCCACTTTTCCCTCAAATACTTCGTATATTTCCATATTGCTGTCCATATCCTTAGGAAGCTCCGAATAATCCGTCACAGTCATAAAGGTTTGAACCTTGTCAAAGTAGGATAGCAGCTTAGCCTGTCTGTATTTATCCAATTCAGACATTACATCGTCCAATAATAGTAGGGGATATTCACCGGTTTGTCTAAACATCATCTCAATCTCTGATAATTTCAGAGATAAGACCGTGGTTCTCTGCTGCCCTTGAGAAGCAAAGGTTCTAGCATCCATATCATTTATATAAATAGATATATCATCCCTATGGCATCCTTTACTGGTTCTTCCCCTTTTTATATCTTCTTCATGATTTGATTCCAGATTTTCTAAATATTCTTCCATTATGCCGGATTCATCTGAGGAATCAAAATTAATGGAAGGATTATACCTTATCTCCAAACTTTCTCTACCCAAAGAGATCTGGTCATGAATTTCCCTAGCAATCTTTTTAATGCTATTAATAAATTCCAGCCTCTGCATTATAACATAGCTTCCTACCTTTGCAATCTGTTCATCCCATACGGGTAAAGTTTTTCTTAAACTGCTCTTTTGATTAATCTCCTTAAGGAGGTTGTTCCTATGATTTAATAGTCTATTGTATTGTTGCAAGCTATAAAAATATTTAGGTTTTACCTGGGAGATCTCTATGTCCATAAATCTTCTACGTTCTCTAGGGCTTCCCTTAACTAGCTTTAGGTCTTCAGGAGAAAAAAGAACGCTATTCATATGACCCATTAGCTCCCCTATTCTTTGGGCAATACTGCTGTTTATCTTTATTTTTTTATTGTTGCTTAGGCTGAGCATTATCTCTATAAGGCTGGGTCCTTCCTTTTTCTCTACTAGAGATCTTACCATGGATTTCTTTTCTCCCCATAGGACTAATTCACTATCTCTTGGGGTTCTATGAGAGCGTCCAGTACACAGTAAAAAGATGGATTCAAGGATATTAGTCTTGCCCTGAGCATTTCTTCCCGAAAAAATAATTAAATTAGAACTAAAACTAAGCTCTAAGTTAACATAATTCCTATAGTTAACCAGGTTTAATTCCTTTAGATGCAATTTTTCTCATCCTTCCCTGATTACTAGGAATTCATATCTATTATCTAGTAAAACCTTGTCTCCATCGTATATTTTTCTTCCTCTCCTAGTCTCAAGCTGACTATTTACCTTGACTAGACCATCCATTATCATCTGGTTGGCATGGGCACCAGTTTCAGCTATACCAGCCCACTTCAGAAACTGATTTAGCTTTATAAACTCTGTTTTAATACTAATCCTCTCCAAACTTTCTTCCTCCAATTACAGATTATTCCTTATGCGTTAATTCTTACAGGTAATAGAAGATATGTGAAATTATCCCCTTCTATGGGCCTAAAGACACAAGGACTTATATTGGTTGTAAAGTCAATATATACCTCTTCATTTCCAATACCTTTAAGTATATCCATAAAATACCTTGAGTTGAAGGCTATTAAGAGCTCCTTGCCTTCCATAACAATGGGTAACTCTTCATGAGCTGTTCCAATTTCTGAATTTGAGTCAATTATTAGCCTGTCCTCCTTGATATTTAATTTGATTAAGTTGTTTCTTCCTTCTCTTGCTAAAATGGATACCCTCTCAATGGAATCATAGAGAGATTTGGCATCTATTTTTACACGAGTTTTATAATTCTGTGGAATTATCTGTGAATAATTAATAAATTCACCACTAAGGAGCCTGGAGATAATTCGTGTATAACCCATATCAAAGAGTACATGTTTATCATCTATTGTTATGTTAATTTTTTCATCACTGTTATCCACGATTCGGCTGATTTCATTTAAGGTCTTGCCTGGAATTATTACATCTACTTCAGTATTGCTATCTATTTTACCTTTCTTCAAAGCCAAACTATAACCATCTAGGCAGACTATATTTATATCTTCATTATGTATTTCTACAAGGCCTCCCGTTAAAACTGGTCTAGTCTCATCAGTGGCCACTGCAAATATAGTATTTTGGATCATCTCTTTTAAAAGGCTTTGCTCAATCTCAACAGGCTCATACTCTTTAACCTCTTTAAGATCTGGATAATCATCGGGTTTTACTCCCTGGATTTGAAATTGAGAATTAAGAGCCGTGATAGTTACCAAATAGTTATCTGATACCTTAACTTCAACTTCACATTCAGGTAATTTTCTAATTATGTCTCCGAAAATACGGGAGGATATAACTATAGCTCCCTCTTCTTCTATATTAGCTTCCAAAACTGATTCAATACCTAGATCTAGGTCGTTTCCTATTAATTTAAGTATACCCTTATATGCCTTAACAAATATTCCTTCTAGTATGGGAAGGGTGGATCTGGGGCTAATGGCTTTTTGAACAATACTTATGCTATTGGATAATTTTTTTTGCGAACAAGTAAATTTCATGGTATACCTCCTGTGTTTGTTGAATATATATAATAATTTAGTAGTAATAGTAGTAGGGCCTGTGATATTGTGAATTATGTCAGATTTATGCGAAAGATCACAGATCTCCCTGTGGATAAGTTTGTGGGAGAATCCATAAATTTATTGAAAGTTATCCACAAACACTCCACAAAATTCATTTTATAGGCTTTTTAACTCCTGTCGTATCTGACTGACAGTCCTTGATAACTCCGGATCACTTGTAATGTCATTGGAGATTTTGTCATAAGCATGTATAACAGTGGTATGATCTCTACCTCCAAACTCCTCTCCTATTTTGGGGAGAGAGAGATCTGTAAGCTCCCTGCATAGGTACATGGCTATTTGTCTAGGGTGAGAGATAGCCCTACTCCTCTTTTTCGACTTAAAATCTTCTATTTTTACGTCAAAGAAGCCGGATACCACCTCCATTATAAGAGCAGGGGTGATAACTTTGGGACTGTTATTGGATATAATATCCTTCAAGGCTTCATCAGCTATAGAAATATCCAACCTATTATTATTAAGGGAGGAATAGGCTAGAATTCTAATTAGAGCTCCCTCTAACTCTCTTATATTTGACTGTATTCGCTGCGCTATAAAGAGTAAGATCTCGTCATCTACCTCTATCTGTTCCTGTTCAGCCTTCTTTCTAAGTATAGCTATCCTAGTTTCTAAATCTGGGGGCTGAATATCCGCAATAAGACCCCATTCAAATCTAGAACGAAGTCGATCTTCCAAGGTAGGAATCTCCTTTGGGGGACGATCACTAGATATAATAATTTGCTTGTTGGATTCATGCAGGGTATTGAAGGTGTGGAAAAACTCCTCCTGAGTACTTTCCTTACCTGCAATAAACTGAATATCATCCACTAAAAGCACATCAACATTACGGTATCTATTGCGAAATTCTACGTTCTTATTAGTCTGGATAGATGTAATAAGTTCGTTGGTGAATTTCTCAGAAGAAACATATAGCACCTTGGTACTTGGGTTTTGAGATAGTATAAAGTGACCAATGGCATGCATTAGATGGGTCTTACCAAGTCCAACCCCGCCGTAGATAAAAAGTGGATTGTAGGCATTGGCTGGAGCTTCAGCTACAGCTAGACATGCTGCATGGGCAAACCTATTGCTATTGCCAATAACGAAGGAGTCAAAAGTATACTTGCTGTTAAGAGCTGCCTTGTATTTATCCGGCTCTTCAGCTTGGTCCTTTTTTGGGTTTAAGTATTTGCTTGCCTCATTTGGCAAAACCAAGGTAACAAGGTACTGGTTTGAAGATACTTCCTTTAAAGAGTTAATTATTAGATCCATATATCTTGATTCCAAGATTCCCT
>JGI24707J26582_10001222_pt1 | contig 20365 bp, 15 predicted proteins | sample BioPla1DNA1_FD_26582 | JGI IMG/M metagenome (IMG submission 26582)
TGGAATCTCTTGGATCCTGTACGAGTTTGGTATCAGAAGATACACTTGGGTACGTCCCTTGTTTGGCTTAAAACTCAGAAAAAAAATATAACAGAATTGATATTTTTTTCAATACCCCTGTTTATGCAAACAGTTAATTGAATACCTTTACCGTTATATATGTGGGCAAGAGTATATGCGTATCTTACAGCTAGTCAACCGCTTTGACTTTGGGGGTGCAGAAAATCATGTCAGGGAGCTATGCAATGAGCTTGCTGCGATGGATCACAACATAATTCTTGCTACTCGTCACGGACGACAAACAACGCTGTTGGACAAAAGGATAAAATTCGTTTGGATACCTTCATTGGTAGCAAACNTGCTCTTCACCCATACGCTTCTGATAATCTTCCTCGCCCTTCGATACAAAATTGAAGTTATCCACGCACATCAGAGACTCCCTATTATTTCAGCATGCCTTGCAGGGAAAATACTAGGAATCCCGGTTGTCGCTACAGTGCACGGTAGGGTCAGACACGATCTAAGGTCAGCTATAGCAAGAAAACTCTGCACCTCGATAATATTCGTCAGCCAGCAGGTTCTTAATGTATCCAGGCATTACGAGAACATACGCCACAAATCAGTTATTATCCCTAACGGAATCCCGCTGCCGGAAAAGCTTCCCTCAATATCCCCGTTCGCAATTGGCTATATCAGCAGGATTGATGGAAGACACTCGGAAGTAATTCGTCACCTGATTTCATCGGTCGAAATACTGAAACCGCAATTCCCTGAAATCAGACTGTTCTTAATCGGCGATGGTAATGGAGTGCCGGAACTGATGCCTGTTATCGATGCAACAAACCAAAGACTTAACGAGGAGGCCATCAGATATATGGGCTTTATCAGCAAATTGGAAATCCATGAGTTCTTCCCCGAACTGGTTCTTGGTGTAGGACGTGTGGCCATTGAGGCACTCGCCCGTGGTGCGAATGTAATCTCAGTCAATTCCAAAAGAATGGGGCACATCGTTGCTCCACCCAACTATAATGAATACGCGATAAACAACTTCGTTCATATTCACGGGATGCCTCCTTCTAAAGAGTCGCTTTACGCAGAACTCAAAACCTTCTTCGACAACAGGGACGACTTCCGCCAAAAAGCTGCAATCGTGTCAGACAACACCAGAAAGGACTTCGGCATCAGACAAACCACGCAAAGGATCGTCGACCTGTACTCCAGCCTTTCTACTCACAGCAATCTTTAGCTATGCCAGTCAAGATAGTTTCATTTTATTCATCTTAAAGTATATATTTTTAATTCTTTTCTTGACTTTATTGATTTTTGTATTATTTTTGTTAATACAAATCAAACATAAGTTATATGGAAAAGAAGCTGCCTATACTATGTCCAAGTTGCGGCTCGGACCTACAGGTCCAGAGCCTCAAATGCTGCGATTGCGATACGACCATTACCGGGCAGTATGACCTGCCGGTACTTCTAAAACTTGATGCCAAGGACCAGGAGTTTGTTCTGGATTTTGTAAAAAGCAGCGGTAGCCTGAAGCTTATGGCCTCCAGGCTGGGCCTTAGCTACCCTACTGTTAGAAATATGCTTGATGACCTTATTAGTACAATCGAAAAACTACAAAGTGATGATCAAAAGACTCTTTAACCCATTTCTGTATGTAGCCGGTTCAAAGTCACTGTTAATCGGACTTGCAATTATGCTGGCTACGACGGCTGTAAGTTATTTCAGCCATATCCACTTCCCCGACCCGATTTCTGTCAAGGTTGCTATCGGGNTTCCACTCTGGGTTTACCTGGTGCAAAANCTGGCCAACTGGCTTGTGGTTTCTGTCCTGTTTTACATTGCTGCTCTAGTACTGTCAAAGTCCTCGGTTCGAGCCATAGATATTTTCGGAACTCAGGCCCTTGCACGTGCTCCTTACCTAATTGCCTCATTCACCGGATTCACCGGGGTACTTGAGACATTTGGCAAATTCCTTCTGTGGATAACTACAAATACCGGAAACCCGGTTGAAATAACAGGGGCTCAGATACTATTTGCAGTACTGCTCCTTATCCTCACAATGGTTCTCACAGTATGGCTGGTCGCATTGATGTTCAACGCTTTCAAAGTATCATCCAACCTGAAAGGTGCAAAGCTCATTGTATCCTTTATAGTAATCTTGCTGATCTCAATTGGAATCATGCTTAAGATTACATTTATGATAGTCCCTCATAACACACCTCTTATTTAAAGGTTCCAACCAAACAAAATCTCCGGCAAGACCTGCCGGAGATTTTTATTTTCATCTACCCCAAATAATTCTTCAAACATTCATCCAATCAGTTTTTTTATTTGCTGCCACTTTATAGTTTTACGCAAGCCAAAATACTTGGTAAAAAAGGAGATATTGAATACATTCACACTGATAAACTGATAAAATGAACTTAACAATCAGACCACTACAAGTAACTGATTATCCGGCATTACTTGCATTATTCACTGAATTTGCTGAATACGAGAAACACCTGGACTCTATGACCAATACTCTTGAGAAGATGGAGGCTGAGCATGAATATATCAACGGATTTGGAGCCTTCAATGAACAAGGGGATATGATAGGCTATGCCACCTACTTTTTTGCCTACTACACCTTTACCGGCAAATCAGTGTACATGGATGACCTTTATGTAAAACCAGAATATCGTGGACTAGGCTTGGGAACCAAACTAATCAACGAGGTTATCAGTTTTGCCAGATCCCAAAATTGCCATAAAGTCAGATGGCAGGTATCTGAGTGGAATACAAACTCAATTGAATTCTATAAGAGTTTAGGAGCAAAACTTGACAATCTTGAATATAGGTGCGACCTTATTTTGTAATACACACTTAGAATTCACACATAACAAAAAAGCATGAAAAAAATCGTTATCGCAACATTGGTTGCTGTATTTAGTTTTGTTGGCTGCTTTGGACAAAACACAGAAAGACAATGGCTTAACCTCAATTATGCCGGTGATGAACTGGAATGCCACAACCTTGATATCTATTTGCCCGATGTAGAAAAACCTTCTTATAAGGCGGTAATCGTTATTTATGGTAGTGCATGGTTTGCCAACAATATGAAACAATTTGCTTATAACGCTCTTGGAAAGCCCCTGCTCGAGAGCGGTTTTGCAGTGATATCAATCAACCACCGTTCAAGTGGTGATGCTCCCTATCCTGCACAAATCAACGACGTCAAGGCTGCAATTCGCTATATACGTGCTAATGCCGACAAGTATCAGATTGACGCATCATTCATCGGTATCACAGGCTTCTCTTCCGGTGGCCATCTTGCTTCATTGGCTGGTACAACCAACAACGTAAGGCAATACACTGTAGGTAGTACAACTGTTGATATCGAAGGCAATGTGGGACAGTTCACCGAAGTCAGTAGTGATGTCAGCGCTGTAGTAGATTGGTTTGGTCCTATCGACATGACCCGTATGAGCGAGTGCGAGAAACCCAATGAAGGTAACTCTCCCGAGGCTGCACTAATCAGAGGCAATCCGGCAGACAACCTTGAGATGATAGCTCTTCTTAACCCCATGACCTTTATTGACGAGAACGATCCCAAGTTTCTCGTTATACACGGACAGGCTGACAATGTTGTGCCTCACTGCCAAAGCGTATATTTCTCTGAGGCATTGAAAGAAAAAGGATTGTTGACAGAGTTTATATCTGTTCCTGAAGGTCAACACGGCCCTGTAACATTCAATGATGATACGATGAAAAAAATGGCTGAATTCTTCCTCAATGAAGCAGGCGAATAACTTTGACCGTTTTATAAAAATAAATGCCCCAGGCAATCCTGGGGCATTTATTTTATGCAACGCCGACCATTCAAGAGTAATAAATATACCAATATCCTTTTACTGTAGCCTTAACTTATGGCAAGTTAGACCCATGCCTTAGTCCTTGAAAAGAAGGATATTGCTATCAAGTACAGCCCGGATGGTATGTGAACTTTCTTTAAGGTTTATAGACAATACGTTTAAGGAGCCTACTGGGCTAGTTCAATATGTACGCTACTAAATTCTGATAACAGTCCAGTGATTTTGTTAACCTTGATGATCACTTTCGTAACTACTCCCTCCTTAGGGATTGACTCGAGAATATATACCGGCTTATAACGTTCTATTGTAACCTTCCTATCATATACCAACAACTGATATTCACGGAATCTCCATCTATCCGACACTCTCAGTTCAATGCCATCGTCTGTGCTTAAGGCATACTCTATCCAGGCTTTACAAAGCTGGTTTACTAAAGGGAGGTTAGCTTCTTTCTGGTTGCTTATAATTTCCTCTATAAGCAATTGATGATCAGGGTTTGAAGCATCAAGTACAACTAAACCTTCTACTGCTTTTATTTTATTTAGTCTTTCAAGAAGGACTTTAAAGGCAATCTGACTCTTGTTACCTGTCAGATCACGACAACCTGTGGTAAAACACAGTAGCAAAATTGCTGCTAAGTAGGTTAGGGTTCGCATTATTGTAGTCTATTGGTTGTTATTATTCTTCAATTGTCTCAAGTACTCCTTCAAGGATGGATTCAGCTTCGGGTTCGGAAACCGGAACTGCTTCTTTTTCTTTGACTGACCTGTTTTCACAGAATTTGCAGAGCTCGGTGATATTCTTCAATTCGCGAGCCTTGGCCACTGTGCCTGCAAAAATCTCGGTTGTTGCGTCTCTATTGATTGAATGGCAGTCATCATACAGGTGATACTTGGAGCCGGACTTGGTCCAGTACACTTCATTCTTTCCGGTCAGCTCTTCTACCCTTGCTGTCTGCTCGGTATATTCCTCAACTGACGGGGGATTAAAATCAACACCTGTGATACCTGCTATTACAAGAGCCACTGCTGCAATTCCGCCAAGAATACCTTTCTGCTTGGCATCAATATTCTTGCTGCCAAGTACGAAAATAATGAAAGGCAAAAAGGCTATTACAGCAACTACCAAACCAAGCTGGCTCTGCATAAAGAACATGAACTTGTTGGACTTTGAAGCAGGATCTAGACGATTGGATTTCTTCCACAGAATCGAACCGGATACAGCCAGGGCCAGATCGACAGCAATCAGTATGATAATCCACATCATATTGACCGGCTGCTTGAACAATAAAGCAATTGCTCCAGCCTGAGCACCAAGTGCCAGCAACCACAGCAGTCCTGCAATAACTCGCAGACGGGTGGCTTTGCCCTTAGCCTCTTCGGTAGGGACAAACTTCTTTGGTTCAGCCTGAGAAGAAGTTCCTTCTTCAACCTTTGTAATTTTCTTTTTTGCCATATCAGTAGTATTAAGTAAAGTATTTGAGCTTCATTCTTATCAAAGTTGCAAACAAATCCAGATTAATACAACACTCATTGCAAAACAATGCAGCCAGTTTGCTTAACGCCGACTCAATGCTTATCCCATAATCATATAGAAATCTAATTATCTCCATAGCTACGCAACACAATGCAATAAAAATAATAATACCACCACCTGCTTCTGCATGTAGAACATTTTGTGCAGCCCTATCCGCTGTATATGGAAGGGATCAAGCGCCGCCTACTCTAATTTGTAGAGCATATAATTGCACCTCACATTATTACTCCCTTGAGGGCTGGCCGCCAGCCTCGTATCAGAATAATTTTCAGGTAATTCTCGGATTAATTTTCAAGTTTGACTATATTCGTTAATCATGAACCGGAAATAATGTAAGGATATGAAAAATACTAAACGCGTTACCAGTCGTGTCATTTATATGAGTATTGTGAGTATGGGCATCTTGTCTACTGGATGTTGCGGACCCAAAGAAGAGCCGAGATCCGAGTCGAAAGCTACCAGCTACACATACTCCTTGAACCCAACTGAAGTATTGATTGAGCAAAGGGCTGATCCATTTATATACAAACACACAGACGGCTATTACTATTTTACCGGATCGGTTCCCACATACGACCGCATAGAACTGCGCAGAGCTAAGACAATCGAGGAGTTAAAAAATGCAGCAACCTTTGATGTGTGGTTCAGACATGAATCTGGACCAATGAGTTACCACATCTGGGCTCCAGAGATTCATTATATAGACGGCAAATGGTATATCTATTTTGCCTCAAGTGAGCGCGATGATATTTGGAAACTTCGTCCCTTTGTCCTGGAATGCACAGGCCAGGACCCGTTAAATGATGAATGGATTGAACTAGGTATGATGCAGGCTGCCGACGACGATCCAAAGTCATTCACAGACTTTTCGCTTGACGGCACAACTTTCGAACTTAATGGGAAAAGGTACTTTATCTGGGCAGAGAAGACAGGAGGTCAGTTTGCCGCATCCAACCTCTATATAGCCGAGATGGAATCTCCCAACAAGCTGAAGACTGTTCAGTTTATGCTTACTACACCAGATTACGACTGGGAGAGAGTTGGTTTCTGGGTAAATGAAGGACCTGCTGTTATCAGGTATGCTGGCAAGATATATATTACCTTCTCATGTAGTGCAACAGGAGCCTGCTATTGCATGGGTCTGCTCGAAGCAGATGAAAACGCAGACCTGCTTGACCGCAACTCTTGGAAGAAATCAAGGTATCCCGTACTTGCTACCGATGCTGAAAAAGGAATTTATGGTCCCGGACATAACAGCTTTACTGTTGCAGAAGACGGAATCACTCCATTGAGTATTTATCATGCCCGTGATTACGAGGAAATTGTCGGTGATCCCCTCTACGACCCAAACCGTCATGCCCGTGTGATGGTTGTCAACTTTGACGACGCGGGAAGACCTGTATTCAAATACTAATAAATAGTGATTGTGAATCCTGCCGGATTCACAATCCTTCCCACAAAATTANACGGCACATATTAACCCATTAGTGAACAAAGTGGTGTCNTGAAATCAACACAAAAAGAGGCTGCCCCAGAATTAGTTCTGAGACAGCCCCAACACTGACTCCCAATAAGCAGCTTATTTCTTTTCGTAGAAACCAGTTTCTGACATATCACCCCATGAAGACTTGGTCTTGGTCTCAAATACCAGACCGCCATCCTTTAGAGAAAATATCTCTTCTGATTCAATATTTCCGTTATCAGTGGCAATAGTACTCTTGATAGTAACAACTTTCTTGTCTGCAGAAATAGTAGCTTTTGATTTCTTAGTAGAATTCATAAANCCTGCATTTGTACATTCCTTGCCATCAAGNGTGTACTTCTCAACTGTCTCATTGGATTGTCCCTGAAATTCAACAGTCTTTGCTACTTCAAAAGCATTTCCGTTTTGAGTAACCTTAAGTGATTTTGGAGCCATGCTGAACTGGTCATTCAGTTTGCTCTTTGAAGCATTGAGCTTCCATGATCCTGCAAATCCTTGTCCGTATGAAGCTGCAGCAAATGCAACTGCCATTAACACTAATAATACTCTTTTCATAATTAGACGTTTTTGTTGTTAGACTGATTGGTTAAGCAGCCAAATTGATAGTTAAACATACAAGAGGTTATCGCAATAATCCAAAATAATCGACGAATACCCTAATTTTGCCGTTCGGAATCCGCTATTATATCCACAGAAGCGTTAATATTGCACTGCAAGTAAATAATGGTGACGCGTTTTTATGATACCCTCGAAATGCATCTCATCAGTGTTAACCAGTGATCTAATAGGATGAAGCAGCTCTTTTTTGTAGGCTTAGGTGGTGCACTTGGTGCTATATTCAGATATTTAGCCTCTGTCGTCACCTCAAAATACTACATAGGGAACTTCCCCCTGGCCACTTTNCTTGTGAATATTTCAGGTTGCTTCCTGATTGGAGTCCTTATCGGGTGGTTGAGTTCTTCATCTCAAAACAGTAATGACATAAGATTGCTCTTTGTTACTGGTTTCTGCGGTGCCTACACCACTTTCTCAACTTTTGCTGCAGAGAATCTAACCCTAATTGAGCATGGCAATAGCAGAATTGCCCTCCTTTATATCCTTCTGAGTATTATTCTGGGTGTCCTTGCTGTCTGGCTAGGAATAAAAAGTCATCACGCATTTACTACTTGTTAACACCAGGTAACCTAAGTGTATCCTTTGTAAATTGTATTCTTACCTGCCCAATGGTCTGGGCATTTGCGTCTTTTCATATCTACCACCATACTTGCTTGTTATTTTCATATGTAAAAATTCGCTCTTCAACACCCTTTGTATGGTTGCGCAGAAGGAAAAGAGCCCCAGACGGAACATTCTCATAGCTCAGTCTATAGGTTTCAGCAGAACCGTACTGCTGTCCCAATGACTTCCACGTCTTGTCCCAGTAAAATAGCTCATACAACTCACCATCACGTATGCAGTTGTCATCATTGCCAGGCAGATAAACAAGTTTGGTGATCTTCTTTGGACTATCAAACTCCAATCCAAGCCATACCTCATCCATCCCCCACTTGTTAAAACTTGTAAGTGGGTCACCATCAAAGGCCTTCTCCTTTGTAAAATATGGGATATCCTGCTCTGTTCCTATAATCTTTCCGCTGAGCTTTTTATCCAACTCATATACTTCAAGTTCGGCTATTGTTCCAAGCGCACCCGAACGTGCCAGATAGCGAAAGTATTTGTAGCTACCCTCTGTCTCAGGCTTAATTATGTGGTAGCAGGATTCAGGCAGTTCATCTATCACGGCAATATCAACAGCATCACTGAAGTCAGGCTTATTAGCTACCTGGAACCTGCCTCCTGTCATATCCTCACATTTCCCTTCCACCAGTGCATTTTGATATTTTCTGTACAGGACTACTGTCTGTTTATTCACGGCATCAAACCTAACCGGAATTGAATTACCCAAACTATCAACCATTATAGGATCGGCAGCTGGGATAAATCGCCCTTCTGAGAAATAACCGGGCAAATACATTATTTCCTTATTGATCTTACTAAAAGTAGCTCTCCCGCCCTTTACTCTGGCCCAGGCGACTGGGATCCATTCCTTATTATCAAAAACGGCCAGGTAAGCAAACTTATTCTTACCTGGGGGTCTGAAATCAAAATCAACTGTAATACTGGTACAATCATAGTAGAGGTCAGTTACATCCTTCATGCAGGGTGATGACAATGATCCCGGAATCTCTTCATTTCCCCGTAGCATCATCAAACTCTCCTTTTGCTTTGAGAAGGTTTGTCTATATACTTTTGGAGCCTTCCTGTCGGGTATTCTTTCTACATGCTCTCCCAGGGCGCAGTCATCTCCAATTCCAAAACTTAGTGGTCTCTTGCTGTCACAGATCAGTACATTCCACTCATGACCAAGGCTACGTGTTGCCCATTGAGGTGTATAGTCCAGAGCCACCGGAACTCCCAGACATCTTGAGGCTAGGATTGCCTGTGAACAATAGTGTTTACAACTTCCCATACGCAGTATGGAAAGCAGATATGAATTATAATCAGGCAACCTCCCTCCTACTATTGATAGATTTCCATAAGGATAAGACTTTATAAGGTTGCAAAGATCCTCCGCACTTAAAGAGTCTTTCCGCACTGCAGCCCTATCATACAATTCGGGAATATAATTCTCCTCAAACTCCCTTCTCCAATCACTAATCGGCTCATTTGCTGCCCTGTAGGGCAGCAAATACTCACAAAACTCATCGAAACTAAGGTGATTAGCATAAGGACCACTCCAGCTTTCAAAAGCTTTCTCTATATTATATATAAGGAAATCAGCAGTTACCGTCCTCAAATCCGACTCATATCTAATATCTCTTAAAAGCATTTGATACTTTTCATACAACCGACTCATCCCCTCCTCGAGTAATTCAAAGTTATCCTCTCTACTAAACAGATCAGCCAATTCCTGCTGGAATTGGTCCCAGCTCGCGCTTTTATATCCATAGTGAACATCCATGTTAGAAATAAGAAACTCAGCAGCCTTTAGTTTTTGAGAATTTGGATCAACCTCACTGTAATGTTGCAGAACTTTCTCAAGTTCTGCTCTGTTTTCCCCAGCAAGCTTTAATGCCCGGTTGGTTTCATCGGACCATTTACTACAGGCAGAAAGGGATACTACAAAAAGTAGCAACATACCCACATGCCTGCTTATGTGGGATATCTTACAAGAATCCAGGGAATGTTTTTGGGCAAGAGTTTTCATACTTAATACAATCTGTTTATGATTTTTGAAAAGAATCCTTTTGATGATGGCGAATAAAGAATAAAGGTGGCCTTTCCAATAAGATAATCCTCCCTGACCGGTCCAAAATACCGGGAATCTTCACTGTCATGGAAATTGTCACCAATTATAAAAAAATAGTCATTGCTAAAGGTAAATAGCCCGTTGTTGTCAGACCTGTCTTCGGACTTATTCTGCTCTTCTTCCTGGCTGATAAGCTGACCATATAGCATTAAGTTCTCAGAGTTCTTTTCTATTACCATCCCCTTGTATGGCAGCCGATATGGTCCATAATTGTCAATCGTCCAGTCGATATCCTCAATATGTGGATAAACTGTCCAGGCTGTATCAGCCCGGCATGTATCTATCCCAGAGTTCAGAACTCCGGGATGATGGCGGAGATCTTCCATTTGTGAAGGAAACAAGGCTCCACTATAGACCGGGGTTTCATTATAGCTTCCGGTTGAGAAAAACCGTAATTGCAAACTGTCAATCACAGTTGAGGCAACGTCCCTGTTGCTAAACTCAACCTTTGAAAAATAAAGAGACTTGACCGGACGTATCTGCTCCTCTCCATTGACAAACACCTTCCCGTCAGTAATCTGAAGTGTATCGCCAGGAAGTGCGACGATACGCTTAATAAAGATCATATTGTGATTGGGATGGTTGAACACCGAGATATCTCCTCTTTTAGGAGATGTATAGCCCTTTAACCTTCTATATGGCCACCATTTCTCCTGGACATCCCCCGTCCTGCCTTGCATCAACCATACCAGACCATTGATCCATGATATTTCGTATGGCGAGTATGGGAGCCGTGGACCATATATCAGGTTATTAACCCAGACTACGTCCCCTGGNACTATCGTTCTTTCCATCGAACCTGATGGAATCTTATAAATCCCGAAAAATAAAGTCTTAAGGATTATTGCTGCCAGTACTGAACCTACCATAACGACAGGGTAAACCAACCAACTTTTCCTGCGTAAACGAACAATAATGCTGACTGATGTAGTACACACCCAAACTATAAACCATATAATGGCCCAGCTAATTGCCAGCCACCATATACCCAGTATAATGTGCAGCAATATCAGTATTGGGAATATGATAATAAGTAACCGTTTCATAACTATCCGATAACACTTAGTGACTGACTTAAAACTTAGTGTTGCAAAACCTTTCCTTCTTCAAACACTAAATCATTATTGGTCTCAAAATCGAATAAGGTCATCTGACGCAGGGTATAGAGATTTATCCAATAGTCAGACAACGTACTTATATACTGTAAACGGGCACTGTCTTTTGCCTTCTGTGAAGAAGTAAGTCGCAGTACATCTGCCTGTCCACTGCTAAACCTGGTCATTGTAAGCTCATAACTCTCGTTCGCAAGAGTATCTGACAGTGCNGCAGATTCCACACGACTTTTCTGAATATTGAATGCAACTGCCCTGGTTATGGCATTTTGCTTAAACTGTTGTAGTGACTGACTGGCTGCGACCTGAGCAATTTCCAGCTGTGACCTGGCCATTTCATAACGGCCTTTGTTTCGCCCCCAATCCAGAATGGGAATATTTATCCCAACAGCAACCTGTTTGTATGTATCAAACTCAGGTCTGTACACTTCACCAAGTGTACCACTTCCCAGATATGAACCGTCATCCTTACTCAAACCGTATGATAAACTTACATCAGCCTGAAAATGCCTGGCACGGTTGGCCCTGTCCACATTACTCTGTTGTTGCAAAATATTCAGCTCCAATTCAAGCATTTCGGGATTGTTTTCAAGTGCTTTCTGAAGCACAAGCTGAGGATCTACCTCGTGTACCGGCAGCTCATCAGGAATTACTATATCCAGTTCTATATCTAAAGGCAACATAAGGAGGTTCAACAGGGATTCTTTTGCCTCCCTCTGATACATCTCCCATTCCTGTACACTGATCCTTGCATTGTTGTTGGCAAGTCTTAGATCCAGCAACTCTTCACGTGTTACTGTGCCTAATTCGAAACGACGTTGGGCAACCACCAGAAGCTTATCACTATTCTCAAGGTTGGTTTTTGCCATCTCCAGCTGTATTGATGCATTAATCAACGAGAAAAAATACCTGATTGCAGTAAGGTTCATGGTCTCAGACGACTGGAGATAGTCCTTTTTGGCCTTCTCAAATTCCAGAGGTTCTATTTTTCTCTGCCATTTCAAGTCATTATATCCGAAAAGCTGCTGCTGATATCCAAGACGAAATGGCCGTGAAGAATATTGCGTATAACTGTTTTTTCCAAAGTTCTCTACACGACCAAGCTCTGACTGTATTGAAAAAGCACCTCCGGTAGCTGCAACCTTCTGTGTTATACTAAGATTCAGATCAGACAATAGATTCTCAGTCCTTACATACTCATCAGACTGCGTCTCCCAATTATAACGAAGTTCGGAAGCATTAGAATATACCAGGGGATTTGCCCGCAGGCTCACTGCGGGCAACATATCAGCCAGATAACTGCGGTATGCCCAGTAGTCAGCCATGTAAGAATATTTATTAAGCAATGCCTGTAATGATTGTTTTTGAGCCAGATTCAATGCATCATTCAGACTAAGCCTGATTTCACCTTGTGAAAAACTGCCAAGACTGCAGCACAACATTATACCCAACAAAAAACTTGTCTTTTTCATATAATAATGATTTGACCTTCTTTAGTCTGCTAATTCATTACTTCTCTCGTCCGATTTTCTGTATATGTAGTAATAAAACAAAGGAATCACATACAAGCTGATATAGGTTCCGATTATCATACCTCCAATAATTGTAAGGGCCAAAGGCCTCTGTAGTTCGCTTCCCATCCCGCTTCCCCATAGTACAGGGACCAGAGCCAGAACAGTAGTCAGCGCTGTCATTATAATAGATTTCAACCTCCTGTGTCCACCTTCCTTAATAGCAGGAAGCAGTGGCATCCCCTCAGCTCGCAGCCGATTTATCGTATCAATCTTTAGTATTGAGTCATTCAACACCACACCACTCATAACGATAATACCAATCATCGACATTATGTTAATACTGCTTCCAAATATCCAAAGCATAAACAAGCCACCTAAAATTGCAACGGGTATTTCAAGCAAGAGAATAACAGGCTGGCTCAAAGACTCAAACTGTGCAGCCAGAATAAAGTAAAGCAATGCAAGAGCAATAAGGAGAACTACAGCAAGTTCCCTGATTAGTTCCCGCGAACCAAACCAACTGCCGGCAAAGGATACATCCAGGTTATAGTCAGTCTTAAGCGTCCTTGAAACATCTTTCATCAATCCCTCTACCTTCCTGTCCGGAACATTGTAAAAATTAACCGGGACATAAACGCCTCTGGCATCTCCCAACATACTTTTGTAGTCATGCTTAATCCGCGTATCCACAAGGGCACTCACAGGGATCTCAAGATTGTTTCTGCTTCCAACCTTTAGCTCTTTCAAAAGAGCCTCTATCCCTTTTGGAGGATTACCAATTACAATCGGAATATACTCTGACCCACTGTGCAATACTCCTACCTGCCAGGCATCCAACGCTATTCGCAGCCGTTCATACAATGCGTTGACATCTACGTCATACAATAAAAGTCTTTCAGCATTAGCAATTATCTCCATATAGCTTTCACCGGCGGGGGGCAATACCCCTGCCCAGGGGTATTGCCTGCCAACCTTTTCGCTAATATTCTGCATCATGACATAGTCAGGCACTTCACGAAGGTCACTGTTACTAACTTTTGCAATAATATCAGGTTCATCATCTGCAAACAGCTTATCAAAGACTGTTTCAGGGACTTTGAATTCATAAACAGCACTCGGCCATCTTTCAGCAATAACTCCTTTAATTGCTTCCTCTACTGCTCCAAGGTTATCAGGATCCTTACATTCAAAGTATATCATAGCCTCTGAGATAGACTGATCAATATCTCTGTGCAGAAAATACTTCTGTGTTCCAACATACGAGGTGCTAAGGCTTACAAAGTCTCCAACAATGCTGTTTAAGGCCTTTACCCTTTCGGAGTTTTCACTAAGATTTATCCGCTCATTCCAATCTATTGATACTAATACATCACTATGCTGAAAGTGAGGGAAGCGCTCTTTCTTTAGAAACACAAACAGCAAAATCATTGGAATCAGAAGCAAAACACAGATAACTGTAGATACTTTGCGATAGCCGAATACCCAGTCAAAGCCTTTTGCATAGTTTTCTTCAATATTAAATAGGTTTACTTTCCTTAGCATCTTTGTGATCTTTCCTTCTTGTATGCGGTCTTTTTTATGTGCTTTCTTGTAAAACAAATAGTAAAGAACCGGGATAATTGTAATGGAAACGACTAGAGAAGCAAACAAACCAATACCCACACCAAAGGCCTGATCGTGAAACAAAGCTCCAGAGATACCGCTAAGGAATACCAATGGAACAAATACAGCAACAGTTGTGAGTGCAGACGACAACAGTGGACTTATCACCTCAGTTGTAGCTTTTGCACATGCTTCAGCTAGTGGCACATTACGATCTAAATACTGTGTGATGTTGTCAATCACAATTATTGAGTTATCGATCATAAGTCCAATACCCAGGATTAGTCCGGAGAGGGACACAATGTTAATCGACAATCCGGCCAGATAAAAGAAAAGCAGGCTCACCATTAATCCCATCGGTATTGATATTCCGATTAACCATGGAGCTCTGCTATCCTTCAAAAAGAAGAACAGGATCACAAAAGCAAGCAATCCGCCTATCACAAGGTTGTCGCGTAGGTCGTTAATTGAATATGTAAGAAGTGCTGTTTGGTCACGTATCACCTCTGCCTCAACCTCAGGAAACTCCCAGTCAAATCTGTCAATCAACTCCTGTACACTTCTTCTCAAATCCTTCATCCGGGCATCAGAATGCTTTATAACAGCAAGCGACAATGCTCTTTCATTTCCCCTTAGAAATGCCCCATCCTGCTCTCTGGCTCTTACACCTATTTTAGCAAGTTCGCTAAGCTTCATAAAGCGTTGTCCTACCCTTAGTCTTATATCTTTTACATCATCCGGACTTGTAAGAGCATTTGTAAAACGTATTGAAAAAAGATATTGTCCGTCAGCCACCTGCAGGGTACCTAAATCAATATTATTTTCATTAAGGGCATTAACAATATCATAGTGAGAAAGGCCAAGTGATTTTAGTAAAGTCTCATCTGGTTCGATATACAGTTCCGGATCCAGATGACCTGTCATATCAACCATTGCCACCTCCGGAAGTTGCTCAAGCCTCTTTATCAAAACATTCTTTGCAAGGCTGCTCAATTCAAGAAACTGTACCTCATCTGCCCCCTTGCGCCACAGATTAATGTAAAAAACCGGCAGGTCGGAAGCAGAAGCCTTGATGATAGCCGGCCTTTCCATATCAGCAGGCAGGCTGCGCATCGCTGCATCAACCTTTTCATTAACCTCAATAAACGCATAATTAATATCAGCTCCATGCCTGAACCGAAGACGAATAACAGCATTTCCATCACGAGTCTCACTGGTCATATCCTCCAGATGGGGAATCTGCATAAGTTGAAAGCGCATCTGCCTGATAACACCATCCTCTATTTGGCGTACAGACTGGCCTGGACGACTAACCTGCACAGTAATCTCAGGGATATCAATATCAGGCATCAATGATACCGGCAACATACCTATTGCAACAAGTCCAAGCGTCAGGATGGCCACATAGGTCATAATTACAGCTATCGGCCTATCAATCAAAAACTTTATCATGATTTCTTATTTCTTATAAAAACCAGAGGAAGCCAAATAATTACTCCCAACAAAGAGAATATTAGACCTCCGGTAGCACCGGCGGCTAATGAGAACCAGAATCCTTCACCCTTTCCACCTATCAGGAAAGGCATGAGCCCCAGTATTGTCGAAAAAATAGTTAGTAATATGGGTATTATCTTATGGTTAAATGCTTTGATATACAATCTAAAACTTGATAGCCTTCGATTTGCCTTCCTCATATTATTGTATTCATTGATAATGTATATCGATGCATTTATTGTTAGTGCACATAGTAGTAGCATGGCTGCATAGCCTCCCTGATCAAAGTTCAATTTGAACAATGAAAAAGTCAGAAACAGTCCAATAAATGATACTGGTATGACCATTAGGACCGCCAACGGTTGTCTCAATGACTCAAATAGGATTGAACACAGTAGGAATACTATCGCCACCACCATAAATAGCAACCAGTATTGCGACTTCTCATCCTGCCGCCATCCGCCCCAATTGCTTGCATCATGAAGGTAGAATCCCAAAGGTAGATAGTTTCGTGCTTGTTCGATAAAGCGCTCACGCACCCTCCTGTTTAATTCCCAGGGTCCAATAAATTCATAATGTATATTTAATTCATACACCTGATTATTTTTTCGAATCTGATCTCCTGTTCTCTCCCTTTCCATCTTCCCGATATCCTTGAGTCGCATCCCTGCGTAGTTAGACATTAGCAGGCTGTTTTCCATTGTCCACACATTAGTACGCCCCTTATTTACATCTCTTAAAACTACATCCATAGCCCCATCCTTGCCGGACACATATCCGGCGTTTACATCACCGGGAGTTACAAACTGTAGATTGGAATAAAGGCCTCTTAGCGAACTACCTGTTTCTTCCAGTCGATCACGGTTGAGTCTCATTACAAACTCATACCGTGGTTTTGCCCACCATGATGAACTTGCACCAATGATAACATTACTAACCCGGGGATTGACCTCAAGGCTGTCTCTAAACCGATCAGCAAGCTTTAGTAAGAGATCATAGTTGTAACCAGTCAAAAGCAATCTGTTGCTTCCCTGGTTTTCATACATCATATTACTAAATCCCTGACCCACACCATGAATTTGAAAATCAGCACTGCCTATCTGATTGACCTTCCTGATCAGTTCATTCTTTAACCTATGAGGGAATATCCCGGTTTCGTGCTCCGGTCTGAAAGTAATTTCGATTTGGGAATTGTCGATACCATATATTGTGGAGATAAACATGTCAATCTCTTCAAAACCGGCAAGGAAATTTTCCAGCTCCAGGAACACATCATTCATCTGATGGATAGTAGATCCGTCAGGCATGCTCCCCCTTGCATACAGCACTGTGCGTGAATTATCCCANTTAAAGTCCTGTGTTGCGAAGTAGCTGTAAAACAAATACCAACTTCCCCCAAGTATTCGACTTGCCCAAGGTTTGATACCTGACACATAGCTTGGACTACCCAGGGTCTTGTTATACAATGAGATATACCATGGTGATGTAGGCTTTTCGATGGCTGAATAGATGCTCCATTCTTTCTGTTCTTTGGTCTCAACCTTGTCGGGTAGAAGGAAAACCGGAAATCCAAAAGCCCAAACCAAAAGGAAAATAAAGAGTTTCCTGTGATTTAGGCCAAACTTTATAAAACCGGAATAGACACGACTAAGTCTTACTGTGATCCTTCTATGCCTGAAAAACTTACTACCAACGGTTTTGCCAAGTGGGAGCTTGTCCATCATGGCAGGGACCAACAACAAAGCTACCGCTAAAGACACACACAGATTAATGACAATCACAATGGCAAAATCTATCAGCTGCATTCTCTGTTCTTCCTTTAAGAAGAAAACTACGGTCATGGCCCCGATTGTTGTGACCGTTGCAGCAAGAATAGCCATAAAGGCCCTACGATTACCGAAATTCCTAATATGATCGGCCATTATTATCGTGTTGTCGATAATAATACCCAGGGATACGGTAAAACTTGCAAGGCTAATAAGGTGAATCTCAACCCCAAGAAGGTAATAGAATACAAAGCCTACACAGATATTGGCCAGTAGGCTAAGCGAAACAATAAGTAGATAGCGCCAACGGCGGCTGATCAACAAGACAAATAATAAGAGGATGATAATGGCGAGTAGGGCTCTTGAAACAATCTTCTGAATCTCTGAACCTATATACTCCGACGCATCATAATTTACAAGCATTGAAAAGTTCTGAGGAAAGCTAAGCTTTAATTCGCTGATCAGCGAATTAATTTCCTTAGAAAGAGCCATCTGATTGCCCCCTCGTACTGAGTAAACCCGCAGGTAAATTGTTGTAAGCCCATTCACTCTAAAGTAAGATATTGGCTCAACCTCTTTTAGACGAGGATGAACAATATCTGTCAGTTTGATAATTCTCCCAGCGGAACTGGCAACAACAATATCTTCCCATCTGACAGAGTCGGTTGTAGCTGGAGAGAATGCCACATGGATGCTTTCCGTTTTACCATCTTTAGTAGTATGCGAAAGACCTAATTCCTTGCGCTCCATAGCCTTCCTGATAGCAGTTTGCAAATCAGCAACATGAAGCCCATAGATATTTAGCGTCTCCTTATCATATACCAGTTCCCACTCCAGAGGTTGAGCACCACTAACCTCCACCCGGCTAACGTCATTAAGGTTACTAATCTGAGGGGCTATATTATTCATTGCAAACTCCCGAAGAGAGTAGGCTGTACCTTCCCCATTTATCGTATATATCAGAAGTAAGGGGTCATCCTCATCCGCACCACTTGTATAACTCACCATAGGTAGAGGAACTCCTTGAGGCAAACGTGGATGCAGACTTCGTAGTATTGAGGACACCTCAAATCTGGCTGCATCCATATCAGTTCCTTTCTTAAATTCAAGCGAGATATAGCCTCCCCCCTTATAGGAACTTGAAGAAATATTCTGCAACCCTCTGAGTGAGGACAAGGCACCCTCAATAGGAGAAGTAACCTCCCTCTCAACAACCTCTGCCCCCATTCCATACCATGAAAAACGCACAAAAACCTGATCACCACCGCTTTGAGGCTGAAGCTGAACTGAAAGCTTGGGTAACAGGGCAAGGCCAATAATGGAAAGGACCAGGAAACCAATATTCACTGAAAAAGAACTCTTCATGCCGGATTGTATGGTTTTACCTAGTGTGAATCCTTATTTCGGAGAACTACTTCTGCTTCATGAGCCAGGTTGATGTTATTCTCAACAATCACTTCCATACCTTCTTCAAGTCCATCAGTTACAGCAACATTTGTAGAGTTCTCGTGACTTGTCTCAACATAAGTCCAGATTGCCTTACCTTCTTTGTATACAAATACAACCTTGCGGTTTTGCCTGTACAAAACCGCTTCCTTTGGAATAATTATGCAGTCAGGTACTGAATTTTTTAACAAAACCCTTGCATTCATTCCGTCAAGCAGTTTACCGTCAGGATTTGGAATACATGCCATGATGCGTACCATACCTCTTTCATCAATAGCCGGATTAATGCTGGTGACAGTACCTTTGAATGACTGTCCCGACAATGCAAAAGGAAAGACTTCTACACTCTGCCCTTTCTTAATTGCGGGCAACTCAGTTTCAAGCACATTAAATACTATTGACATAGTGCTGATGTCCAGGATCTGGCAAAAATATTGAAACCCTGAAGAGTGATTATTTTCCCTGGCATACAGGTTGGCTACTATACCGCTTATAGGCGCTTTGATAGTTGCCTGTTCGTAATTGCGCTCTGCTTCTTGTAAGGATGATACAGCAATGTTGAAGTTACTTCGCAACTGAGCCATCTTAAGGATATTATCAGGTATGGTCGCTGTATCACCAATAGAATATCCAAGGCCCAGGAGACGGTCTTCAAGGTCGAGCTGAGCCTGCTCATAAGCATTGACAGCATCGCTCAATCTTTTTTGGAAGCTGAAAGTATCAAGCCTACCCAAAACCTGACCTGAAGATACATATTGTCCCTCATATACATTGATACTGACTATCTGCTCCTGAACTGTAAATGGAACCACTGCTTTGCTCTGGGCTTCCAGCTTGCCGTTGCTTATCAGCTCAAGATCAAAACTGCCCTTTTGTGCTGTAATTGTAGAAACCTCAACTTTAGCAGGTTCCACGAATGACAAACGTGCCGCATCGGCACTCTCAGTATCTCCGGCCTGTGATGTTGAACAGGCAACGCAAACAATGGGTAACAATAGAGGAATAAGGTATTTCATAATTAAGTTAGGTGTTAATCCGGGTCAGAAGACCTTTCTTAAATATAATCAAGTTACAGTAATATCCATGCCTTCTTTTTTAATTTAGTTGATTCTCAGATAATCCTCAGCTTTTCCCCTTGCTCACAATCTCATAAAACAGCTTTGTCATATCCTCGTTAATCCAGGGCGCCCCTACCAT
>JGI24707J26582_10001229_pt1 | contig 20333 bp, 26 predicted proteins | sample BioPla1DNA1_FD_26582 | JGI IMG/M metagenome (IMG submission 26582)
TTTAATTTATACCATATTCTTATAATAACATAATTTTCATCGTTTTTCTTATTTGTTTTAGATATTTGTCTTTTCATATAATCATATTTTAACATTTATTATTCTCTCCTTTGATAGTCTTCTTTTTATAGTCGTACAAACCCTCTTTCTTTCATCTTTAACTATAATTCCCTATTTTTTTACTAATTTATATCTTCTATTGCATTCCACATATCTTGGGCTATTTTCTTAGATTCCTCACTACTAATATCTNTAAGNTCAGAAACTATAAGACTTGCAATTTCATCCACAGTCATTCCTTCTTTGTATTTTCTCATTATTTTTTCAGCTTCTTCATCACACTTATCATATAATTCATCAGAAAAATCCTGAACTATATTTGGAAAATCTTATACTAGAAAAAGCCATTTCATGAAATAAAGCTTCCTTGCTTATATCTTTTGTACCCCAGCCAACTGATATATTGAAAGATGATAGAACTGATCCTGATTTTCTATCAGATTCAATTTTATCAAAAACTATTTTTATAGCCTTTGCTCTTCCATCCTCTAATCTTCCATCTTCTTTTTCTAAGATTTTTACTGGAATTACTTTACATAATATTAGTTTAACATATACATATTCTTTTTTATTTGTATTTCTTCCGTTACCATGTGGTTCTTTTAAGGAGTTTTTTAGAAGATTGAAGACTGTTTCAGCAGTGTGAAAAAAGTCTTCCTTGGTAAATTTGGCTGAAAAAGAAAAAATAAATTCCTCTTTCATAATTTCAGCAATTTGATTTATAGACATTCCTTTTTTGATTTTTTCTGCTATCCTTCCAGATTCACCATCATATTCATCATATGAATCTGGATGAACAAAGTATGGATCAAAAGAATCTATAGCCTTCTTTACAAGAATAAAGATCAAAGATTCTTCTTCTATCCATTCAAATTCTCTTTTATAAATTTCAAATGATGATAAATAACTATCATTTTTTTTATCTTTTTCTATCATTTTATCTATGATTTTACTTGCTTTTAATTCCGGATCTTCACCTTCTTTTACACTAAGGGGAATTACTTTCTCTAATTCTAAAACTACTCTTATATCCCTCATCTGCTATTCCTCCTATATATTTTCCTAATTATTTATGGTAGATTTTCTTATTTACCTAAGGCTATTCTAAGCCTATATTTTATTTTTTTATTGCCAATGCCATAGCTTTTTTAAAGCTGTTAACATGGATGAATTTTTCATTTAACTTCCTGCTTTTTTCTTTTGCTATTTTATCATCAATAATTTCATCCTTCTCATTTATAAAGAATTCCNAGAGCTGATTTTCAGCCAAAGGATGAAAGGCTTTTACCCTAGCAATTTTATCTTCATTAAACTCTGTAACTTCCCTATATATATTAGGTATTACTTCATTCCCTAAATCATCAACATAACCCCATAAGTCATTTCGCAAAAAAGGATTCAGTAAGGAATAAGGTGATATAATAACTTTTTCAAAGAATCCTGTGAATATTTTTCCAGCTGCATCAATCAAAGCCTCTCTACCGTCAGCTCTAAACTTGGTGATTCTACTGTCATCTTTAAATTCAAACAACTCACAACCTCTTTTAAGCTCGACAATTGTACGACTCCTAGTATCGAGGAATCCCTGTTTTCCTTCTAAGCTTTCATATTTAGCCAAACCACATTTTGAGAATCCTCCAGCATAATTAAAGTCACCATCAATAGCTTTGCAACCATTTTCATGTATAAACTTATATTTTCCGGCTCTAGATACAGCTGCAAATCCAAATTGAAATCTAGAACCTGTATCATATGTAGGAGGAATTACATATTCTCCATTTTTATCAATATAACCACCTAAATCAGAATCATTTATCACAAATGCCAAGCCATTTTCAGAGAATGGGTAGGCTTTCNTATAATTGAAAGGTATTATTAAATCTCCNCTACTATTAATATAACCATACCTACCATCTTTCTTAACCAAACTCATTCCATGGCTTGGATAGTATAAGACGTCTAGATCTATTTTAGGCTCAAGCAATATATTACCCCTACGATCAATAAGACATGCTCTCCTACCATTAGCTTTTATATGCTCTAAATGATTTTTCATATAATCCTCCTTTGTACTGATTATAAGTTCTTTTCTTTGAAATTTTAACATTGTTTTACAATTACTTCTTTTCTAGTCTATATATTTATTATAACAAGTCATAAGTGCCCTTTTTAGCACATATCTATGTTTTATAGTTCTTTAAGTTTATAATTTGTTTTTATTCTATTAATTTTCTATTTAATTTTCTTATAAAAAAGCAGGAGGATGAATTAGAAAAGCTAAGCCAACATAAAATATTTTAAATATCCTATACCAGCTTAGCTTTTTCTATATATATTAGATTAATCCTTGATGTTTTATAAGTTAAAGACTTGTCTTATACAGATTCTAGTTTATTTTGTATATTTTCAATTAATTCTTTTATTTCTCTTTTTTCAAATGCTTCTGCAACAGTATCATATTCTCCTTTTTTAACACTACCTTGTGGAGTATAATGATTAAGTTTTACAAAGTATGGACTGTAACCTAGAGCATCTATTATAGCATCTATAGTCTTACCTTTAAGTTNACCTTCTTTATCTTTTTTATATAATCCTGAATGACATAGTACAATCACTTTAGGCTTTATAGCTAAAAGATCAAATTCTTCCTTTAATCCTCTAGCATGAATATCTATTCTTTCATTCAGCTCATCTTTTATTACATCATGGGAAGAATTTGATTCTGGAATTCCTGCAGCCAGCAATTCTCCATCCTCTTCTACAAACTTAACAAAGTCTGTCATATAGGCTCCATGTAAAAGATCTGATTTCATAAAACCAGGACCATAATTTTTGGCTGAATGACCATGCATATTAAAGAAAAGATATCTCTCATCTTCTTCTACCAGTTTTATTAACTTATCGTATCTTTTTTTATTATATTCTGAAGTTTTATATTTATTTAATATCTGTATTAAAGAATTCGGATTTACAGGAGATTCCTTGGGACATGAGAAATTTAACGGCATAATAACCACATCTCCATGTAATAATTTATCCAATCCTTTTTTCCTATAATCTTCCTCAGAGTCAGCTATTATTAATTGCTTTCTTGCAGAATAACTTTTATCTAGATCAGATGGGCTTATATCTATAGCTTCTTCATTCCATAAAGCCCATGTCGCTACATGTCCAAATTTTTCCCTGTGTTTTCTGTAATTTTCATAAGTGATTAAATTTTCTCTCATTTAATATTCCCCCTTGCATTTTTTAGAGTTGTTAACTTTTTAAATAAATCCTATTTATTTGACCTTTTATACTACTTTCTCTTTTCCTTCTTTTATATATTCTTATTATAATATAATTAATGTTCCGATTATAGAACATTAATGGATCCATTTAAATTTCTCCTATTTTACCTACTATAATTTATTTGATATTTTATCATAGTCTTATTTATAGTTTTCCATAGCTTTTCCGATATCTTCTTTTATTTCATTCACCAAATCTAGTGGGGATAAGACCCTTACATACAAGGCATATCGTAAAGCCCACCTTCTCATTGCCATCCTATTGCTTTTAACACGTACAATTATATGATCATCTTTTTTTTCTTGCACATTTATATCTTCAAGCTTAAACCAATCAATAAATTCGTCTAAAAATTCTTTCTTCAGGCTTAACTTAACATATTCAGATTCTCCTCCAAACATATAAATATTCTCTTCCATATAATCATTTAAGTTGAAATTTTCCCCAAGACCTTCCACATCTCTCATAGGCCTTCTTTTTCCATCTAATATTTTAATATTTGTAATTCTATCAACCCTATAAGCAGAAACATTGTCAAATAATTCATTATTGCAGATCAAATAATACCGACCATTTGAAGCTGCCATATGATAAGGATTAATAATATATTCCCTTTCCTTTCCTTGATAATTTTTTCTAGTCTCCAGTGTTATTTTATTTCCCTTAATTATATAATTCATATATTTAAAAGAAATCTTTCTAGCTTCACTAATTGCCTTGTCTATTTCTTTAATATTATCAAATAGAGTTTTATCTTTTAAATTCTTAATCTTCTTATTGGTAGCAGACATAGCAGAGATATTACCCATTCTAGAGTTAAAATATTTGCTGGATAAGGCTTCTAACTTTTTGATTAAATTCTTTCGTTCTTCAACAGGAATTTGTTTAGAAAATAAAATACTGTCTATAATTAAAAGTAGCTCTGGATCAGAAAGTTTATGTTGATAATAAATATTAGTGATTCTTCTTTTTATTTCATCGTCTTCATCAATATCCATATCATAGTAATCATCTTCAGCAAGGAGTCTAATTTCTCTATTTTCAGACTCATAGTGGATTAATAATTTCTCTAGGTTGGTTTGAATTGTTTGTCTTCTAACCTTGCCATATTTATATTTTCCATTTTCATTTTCTAGTATTTCTATAATATTTTTCTGAGTCAACGGATTTTCTTTATTTGAATATCTTTTCAATATGTCTAAAAGATCTAATATTAAAATTCTATCTTCATTCACCTTTTTACCACCTCTGCTTTAATATCTTTTATCTTTAGCTTCATTCCTGCCATTACCTAGTTTTACATATTACCTCCTTTTTCCTATTGCTTAATTAAAAACCTCTAAAAGCTCTACATATTCTCCATACTCCCTACTATCATTCAATTGCTTTATATTTTCACCTATTGATTTATAATACCAAGCATGCTTTCCTTTTTCTTTCACATTGAATTTTTTCCACAGGTCCTCTCCTAATATCTTATAATCCTTATAGATAGATCTTAGGTTTGATAATTTATCAGCCAAGGTAACTATTTCAAGATCTATATCCTTATTATTTTCCAATAATTCTATGGTTTTTTTCTTTCTTTCTTGCCAGCTCTTGGTTTTATCTTCACTTTGTAACCTTATAAGTCCTATGACTCTTTCATTAAACTTTCCTTGTAAGTCTTTATAGCTAAGGTCTGTATCTTCAATCACATCATGCAATAGGGCAGCAGCAACAAGATCCTGGTCTACTTGCTTGTCTTTGCTTGATAGGCTGGCTGCTATTACACCTGCCTCCATGGGGTGAAGAATGTAGGGTATTTGACTTCCCTTTCTAAACTGCCCTTGGTGGGCTAGCCTAGCGATTTCTAATGCTTTATTAATCATCATGTGTATTACCTCCTTTTAGTCTTCATTTATAAAATTATATATGTATTTAGCTGGCCACATACTATCTTCTCTAGTAAAGTCTTGACCGAAGGACATATTGAATTCATCAGTAATTATATCAGCAATCTCTTCCTTGGACATGCCGGATTTAATCTTTTCTGATATTCTCCTTGATTCGCCATCATATTCATTTGGTATGCCACCTGGGATTAAAACAAAGGGGTCAAATTCATCAATTACAACCTTTACCAGGAAGAACATTCTATCATCTTGATCAATTTTTACAGGGAAAACTTCACCTGGCAAGGATGTAATTACAAAATCCTTTAATTTTTCTTCTGTTTGTAGAATTTCAAACATTGCTTTTGAAGTAGCTATCCATAAGTTATCATCCTTTACATCTACTACCATCCTTTTTTTAAAGCTAAACTCTACCATAACTTCAGTTTTTTTCATCCTAACACCCCTAATATTTAGATATTTTTTTAAAATTGTTTTGTTTTTGTATTTTTATTATAGCATAAGCAATGTACTGTTTTGAGTACATTGCTTACTTGTTATTTCTTATAAATATCTTTTCTATGCCCAGCCTCTAAAAATAATATCAAGACTTTTTTATTATCACCACCAAAATTTAGCTAGTACATTTGGAAAGTCACAGGAATATCCTTTGGTTGCCATTGTTCATCATAAGAATACCTATTCTAAAAACTCCTTGCTATAAACCACAGTTCCCCCAATACCATCTAATCCTCTAGCTTCAAGTTCCAATGCCATAAAATGCACCCTGTCACTATTATGACACGTTCCCCAGTTGCAGCTACTACTAAGTTTTTATAAGAATTATATTCTTCTCTTTCCAACCTTAAATCTTCTAATATTTCTCTTTGATGGGCATAAGGTTTTAAATCAAAAAATACATAAGGTCTTTCATCTATTCCTTTAAGCCTCAAAGATTCTTTTAATTCCTTTTTATTTTCTTCGTTTTCTGGTTCAAATGTTCTAAACTCTTCATCATTCTAATATGTTTCAAAGGTTTTCTTAAAACTATCTACTACGTCTTTAGATGTATATTCTGATACCTTAAGATTCCATTCTAATCCATTAGATAAAGCTGGATTTGACAAATTTGATGAGCCTATATAAGCAGTAGAAAAACCTGTATTTCTCTTGAAATAATATGCCTTTGCATGTAATCTTGTTCTTTTAGTATCATAGGAAATCTTCACTTCTGTATTTGGCAACTTAGATAAGTTTAAGATAGCCTTATAATCTGAAGCTCCCATATATGAAGTGGTAATCACTCTTAGTTTCTTTGTTTTTGTGAATTCTACTAAATCGTTATAAATAAGCCTAAGTCCACTAAACTTAATAAAAGATATTAAGAAGTCAATTTCATCCGCTGTTCTAATTTCTCGTCTTAATTCACTTTCTAAGGTAGGTCCTGAATTTCCTGTAAAAAGTGTACTTGTGGATATGGATGTCTTAGGTCTATATTTCTTTAATTCATCAAAATCCTTTTTTTCAGAATGAATAGCAATAAGTTCCTTGAATTTCTCTTCATAATACTCAAAACCTTCAATTTCAATAGTCTTATTAAGCTTATCTATAAATTTTACTCTTTCCACATCATTATTCATCTGAGAAAGAACTTCACGAATTTCTTTTTAATATGTAATTGCTAATACCTTAGATACTTCACTATTATCTATATTTCTAATTTTTTATGGTTTTCTTTTTCTAATTTAATTTTCGAATTACGACCTAATATTTTTTCATATAATCCATACTCTATTAAATTCTCCCCCAAGTTTGAAATAGATTGAATATTTGATTTATACATATCGTATGATAAATATCCTTATATCTTTCATAAGTCATATGAAGTACATGGTACATTATACTATTACATACATAGGTTCCTGCTGTATAGGAGATATTAGCTGGTAAGTTTTGCTCTCTAATGCGCTTTACAATTACTTTTATCTGGTATTCTCGCCTCGGCTAGGTTAATAGCATCTCTTTCTACTGAAAGACTGGAACGTACACCTGCTTGCCCTATACTAAGGACTACATCTGGATTATGTTTCTTTATAGCATCCTCTACTACTTCTGCACTTCTTGTAAATACAGTTGGTATCTTAAGCTTTATAATTTCACTAGCTAATCTATAATGTTTTTATTTGTCATATAATTGCCATCCTTTTATATAGTATATTTATCAACCTAATTTACCACCCTTAAGTTAGACTCCCTTATAATTTACTCAGGTATTAGGTGATCCATTTTCCATACAATCTCTATAGGATTATTTCCATATGGTGCTTGACCATGTCAGGGTTATCTATTTGGATTGGCAACCCCTTTTTAGACAAATTGATTCCGAACAGGAATATATCTTCTAAATACCATTTATGCTACTAGCCCTAAGCTTTCTCTATATCTATATTCTACTAGGGGATATATAACCTAAAGAACCATGGAGCCTTATATTGTTATACCAATAAATATATTCTGCTAATTGTAATTCTAGTTCCTCTAGGGTCTCAAATTTATTTTGATATATAAATTCTACCTTTAAAACTTTATTCATTGCCTCACTTACTGCATTGTCATAGGGATTTCCCTTTCTACTTAAAGAACGTTCTATATTAAAGGTTTCTAAAATATTATCTATTTTTATGTTATCATATTCTTTGCCTCGATCTGAGTGGAATAACTTTATATCTTTAATGAATACCTACATCTTAATAGTGCTTTTTCTATTAAATTAGCATCTTTGTTAGGGCCAGCAGAATAACCTATTACCACTTTATTGCTTAGATCTACCAAGGTACATACGTAATTCCATCTATCACCTACTCTTACATATGTAAGGTCGCTGACAGCTACTTCTAATTTATCCCTATCATCAAAACTTCTATCTACTATATTGGATATATTTGATTCATTACAGCCCTTGTTATGAACTTTATATTGAGCAACTGTATAGTTGGATACTAGTGCATTTTCTTTCATAATCCTGGCTATTCTTCTTCTAGAAACTTGGTAACCCAAATTATCAAGCTCAACCTTAATCTTTCTTGTTCCGTAATTATTCCTACTTCTATGAAATATATCTATTATATGTTTTTCTATCTTAGATTCTTCATCCGAAGCACCTTCCTTAATTCTTTTCTCTTCATCAGTTTTATTATCTTCTGCATTAAAAGATTCAGTTTTATTGTGCCTTACTACCACTGTCTTATGCTTGATGGAGATACCCCATATTGCTCATGTAGTTTTCTATAGGTATGGTTACCTTGATTGTATATAACTGGTTTCTAGTTTATTGCCCAATATTGTATAATGGAACATGCCAAGCATTAATTTCTCCCTTATTTCTTCATCTAATAATATGTTTCTATTAAACTCTATACTTATCTTATTTACATTAATCATATATTCATAATCTATTGTTGGGTCATGTTTAGTTAAATCACTAATAATTTCCATAATACTCCCACCATTCTGGATAGTTTTGAATTTCTTTATTCATTTCTTCTCTCATTTTTTCGTTATTTTTATAAGCTTCAGTTTCTTTGTATTCCTTGAAAGATTCTAAGTCCCTTAGGCTTGGATTTTCTAACATAAAGTGCCAAGGTAATTCTGAAAATATTTCTCTTTGGGTTTTCATAAGTTTGTCTGCAGTCTCCTCAGAAACCCCATCATTCATCATAGCGATACATCTAGCAACCATATCATCATCTTCTGAACTTGCAAATTCAAATAGTCTTTCTTCAGTTATAGTGTTATTCCACATAAATAATCTAATAGTTTCTGTATGATAATTGTCTGTATAATCAAAAAGGTCTGCCATAAAATCCTCAGGCAAATATGGATTTTGAAGGACTGCACCAAGCTTCTCCCAGTCCATATCTGGGTAATCTATTCCATTTATTACTCTCATTATCCTTTCTTCATCATCAGTATTTATTAAATCACTCATTATTGCATCTAATTCTCTATCGTCACCCTTAAACTCTTCTCCAATTGCAGATTCTAATTCTTCATAGTCTCTCAATACAACACTTAAGGTTCTTCTATCAAATTCCTCCATAAGGTCATATACTAGTCCAAATTCATCTCTCATTATGTTATATGAGGCTTCTTGGGCTTCACTAAATGTGTCATAGTGATTATCGCCACCAAAAGCATCTTCGTATGGACATTGCCCTTGCTTTGCTCTACATATTGTTGGCACACCAGTTTTTGGGTTTATGTGATACTTTTTGCTCATTTTATCCCTCCTGTTCAACATTTAGCAATTCTGATACCTCACCTAATCTATGATAATTAGTGCTAGGAATGATTTCACCCTCTTGATTTAATGGCCTATCCAATTACTATTAATATTGATGATCCAACACTTCTTCCACTATCATCTTTAAATTATTTTGCCTTAAGATATAGTGTGGTGCTTCTTCTCTAGTGAGGATGAATAAACTTGAATCCTTTGAATTTAATTTTGTTCGATAATATATATCATAAAGACTAGTTTGTTCTATGTAGTATCCTTGATTGGCTTTTCTGCTGATAAGTTCATCTGCCCATTCACTAATACCTACTGAGAACAAAGGAGTTCCTATTTCAGGATATGTGACAAAGTAAGGTTCTTTTTGTAAAATTACTTGCTCATCCAGCTTCCTTTGTCGGTTGATTATATAGATAGGTTCTTTTGGGTATAACTTTTGTCTTGATATAGGAAAAAAATCATAATCATGCTCCAAGTCATACCTAAAGTACAACCGCCTAAGTCCACTTTTATCAACAAGGGTAACACTATCTATTTCTTTTCTTTCCTTCATCAATTCCGGAAATTCCAGTATGCTTAGCTTTTTAGAATAAAGTCTGTCATAGATTCCGTGCATAGACCATAAATTCTTTTGAGCTTGTATCTCTTGTTCCTCCTTAATCCAGTGATGTAAAGTCTCTTCATTTTCAAACAAATCCAACCTATGTAAATTAGAATTTGGCGAGATATCTTTTTGCAGAAACATCTGCTCTTCTCCCTTATAATCCTTAATATACAGGCAATAAAATGCTGGATATAAATCAATTAGGCTCATGTTAATACCCCCTTTAAAATTTTACAATTATTTTGCCCATGTATTCATCTCCCTACAATTATTTTTTATATTCTACCTAATGGATTATCGTACCTAACAATACCTCTTCGGTCTAATTCCTCTGCCATTTTCATAGAAATTAATATTAATCTAGGATTAGTTTCATGCCAAAAATCCAATATTGATTTATTTCTACTATACCATTTTCGGATGTTATCATTTGCTTTCTTAGAAAGATCGTCTCTATCTTTGAAATCAAAATTATTTGCTTTATCTAATCTTTCATTATTTGTTAGAAAATAGTCATCGTATGCTGACAGCAATTCATAATCACTAAGTTCTTTTATTTTCTCCCCAGCTTCTTCTATTGTGTCAAAGTGAAATAATGGTCTTGTTATAGTTTTGCTAAAATTAAGATCATCAGAAAACCTCTCAAAGTCTTTTTGTAACCATTCTAAATTTGCATCAAAGTTGTTTTTCGTCAGCCTGAATTTTTTATTAAATTTATAATTCTCATGTTGTTCTTTTCTTTCATCAAGTTTTATTCTAGTCATTAAGGCATCTGGGTTACGAGATGATATTCCGTAGTCAATAGGAGTAGAACCTAATCTTTCTTCAAATAATTGCCTGCCTTTTCTTTCTATATCTTTAGAAACATAATTTGGTATAGGCATTCCATACTTCAAACATTCATAGACATCTTCCGAAGCTTTTTCGACAAACTGAGACCAAAGGTTTTCTGATTTTTCTATAGCATTAGGTCTTAATTGCATATTTATTGCATAATCTAAACTCGTTATTATAGTTTCTATAGGATGTGGACTAGTTTCTAATTCTTTAGAAATTGGCTGTAAACTTTTTAGTCTCCCAATCTTTGAAACCTCTGATATAACTGAGCTAGGGACTTCAACTTCTCTTTCTATTGACATAATTTTGTAATATAATTCTTCTTTTGTTTCGGCGTGCATATCAGCACCATATGGACACTTCAAAATTCTTGCTCTGCAAGGATATACTTTCCCTTCATGATTTATATGATACATAAACAAACCTCCTCGTATAACATGTTTATAGGCACTTTTTATTAAGTCTTCTAAGCATGTTTTATTTTTGTTATAATTTCTATTTTAGATATCCTAATGCTATAATTATACTAAGAATAATTAGCGAAGGAGAATCCTGTTAATAGTACTCATATTGCAAACTTTTTAACTTATAAAACTCTTGTTTACTGTCTTAATCCTAAAACTGTATTTAATTACAGAAAATCTTTTGTAGACATGGATAAGACAGATCCACTGGATGCATTTATCTTTGCCAACTTCTTACACTATGGTTCCCATTGCTTCATTATCTGGTATTCTAGCTTCTGCTAGGTTAATAGCATCTCTTTCTACTGAAAGACTGGAACGTCCACCTGCTTGCCCTATACTAAGGACTACATCTGGATTATGTTTCTTTATAGCATCCTCTACTACCTTTGCACTTCTTGTAAATACAGTTGGTATCTCAAGCTTTATAATTTCACTAGCTGATATTTCATCTGGAATAAGTTTTACAGCTTCATAGGCTGGATTTGTCTGCTCTCCCCCAAAAGGATCAAAGCCTGTTACTAAAATTTTCATGTTTTTATCTCCCACAAAGTTTTTTATTATTTAAATATAATCATATATACAATTTGAAAAACAATTAAAAACAATGCTGGGACTACTTAATTTTTAATTAAAGACTCTTGATTATTGTTTAGTTCAATAATCCTTCCCATAATCATACTTTATCATATCTAACCAAGCTTCATAGATCATCACCATAGCTAAGGTATCCAGTTCACAATATTTTAATAAGGCTTGTTCAACCTCACTTCTTACTTCTTTTTCTATATCTTCAAATTGTAACCTATAGTAGGCCATCATAGCTATACCACCATGGTTTATTGTGTCTCCAAAACTTTCAGCATCTTCTGAGGCAATTAATTTACAATCTTTTTCTGACATATCAGAAAAAAGTTTTGGTAAAAGTTGATAAGGGTCTACCACTTGACCATCTTTAAATTGTACCCAAATTTCATCTTCAAAGTTAAGACTCTTTATTCCATTTTCAGATCCATATATAGGTTTAGAATATTTCTTTTTTAAAAAATCCGAACTATTTAGAACAGAAGGTAAGACCATCTTTATAGAATTCGAACCCTTCATACAGGGATCATAATAGTATTTTTGAACTAACTTCAACATATCCACCATATTTCTAGATCCTTCAATCTTTTTTTCTTGCTTTTTTCCATTAGCTTCATTGATTATTTTTACCTTATGTTCAGTTATATCCCTAATAAAAGAAGAAAGTTCTTCCCTATCTTCAATATCTTTCTTATCTTCTTGTAACTGTTCATATATTTTGTTTAAGTAGGTATTTTCATGATTTGAATACCTAAAAATAGTACCTTTGTCCTTATCCAGTGCTTCTTTTAGCTTTCTTAGAAAGTCATAATTAGGGTCTACACCAACTTCTGTATTTAAATATTGATTCTTGTGTTCTATACTTCCATCTTCATAGACAATATGGTGAGAAAACTGAAAGGCAATTCCTTCATAAGGACTTTTTCCTTTCTTAAAGGGAATAACTGGTTGAGCCGTTTCAAAATCTATAAAGTGTAATGGATATTTCCAGCTATCCATTTCCTTTTTTAGGTTCATTTTGTCTATATAATAGCTTTTATCTTTATTCCTAGATTTGCTTATTTGTAACCATTGTCTTTCTGTCCTAGTTAAACCTGATTCATTATCCGGCTTATATCCTATATCCTCTTTAGTCAAATCAGTTAATTTCAGTTTCTCGTCTCTTATAAAATCATCAATTCTCCTATTGTCCCATAAGTCAAATATGTTATCTTCTTTAAAGTCTTCCTCTTCCCAATCATAGATTAATTTAAAACACTCATTAAAACCACTCTTTAATCCACTATCAACTTCTTCATTACCTACTTTAAATTCACAATCCCTACAAGTCCTACTTATATGTGGAAGGCTGGGTATATCATCTTTATAAGTATTTGATAAAAGATTAAGTAAGTTGGAAAAACTAGTTTCTTTTCCTTGATAAGAATAGATTTTATTGTAAATTACCTGGCATAGCTCGTCCATATCTTTTTCTATAAGGATTTTTTCAGATAAATCCTCTTTACTAATTTCACCTCTTAGCTTTACTTGTTTTCTACCATATTTGTCTTTTGAAATCTTGAATTTTTGATTTAAGCCATCGCTAGGACATTTTGAGTCCTTATCTGCCAGCAAAAGATATCCTGCAACTTCATATTGAGGGAAAGATTTTTCCACTAAGTACTTTTGAAAGGCTATATCTTCTACATAAGGTAGCCAGCCAGATTTAATGTCTATCCTGCTTCCTTCCATTGATTCATCTCTTTTAATAGATTTAGACTTTACTTCTATTATTTTTAATTTGTTTCCTTCCTTTATTAGAATATCTACCCTAGAAAACAAATTTTCATGCTTTATAGCTGCTTCATAAATAATAATATTTTCTTTTTTTAACAGTTTATTAGTATCTTCTAAAGCTTTCTCATAATCTAAATTTGTAACTTCATATCCTCCCGGATAATAGAGCTTAGCTAATTCCCCTATTTGGAATCCTCCTTCCGCAAGAGCTTCTAGAAAAGAATCTTCTAGACTTTGGTTAGCATAATCCTTTTTCCCATGATAGTATAATTTCCTTGGACATTCCATTCCTAACTTAAATCTTGATTTTGTTAAATATCTCATATTGAATATCCTCCTGTTTTTGTATTTAAGAGAAATTTATATGTAAATATGGGAAACTATCTTTTAATTTTATATAGTTTCCCACATTTCTTATAATTGATTTGTTTTATTACTTAACTCCTCAAGGGCTGGGACTACATAGTCTTCCATAAATTGATCAAAGCCTACTAGATTTCGATTCTTGTCATATAACTTGTTTTCTAAAATCAGGTTATCCTTGACTTGAAAACTTCTTATCTTTAGAATCTCTGAATCAATTCTACTCCCATCTTTAGGGTTTTTTAAGAGTTGAACCCCATCATTAGGAAATCTTCCATGAGTATCCCCAGACATATATATCCTACGCTTGCCATCTCCAGTATACATGTTTATACCCTGCCCCTTACCTCGTGTTAACTCCATTTTTGTGAATTTAATTCCAGTAGAATTCACCAAATCAAGCTTTAGCTTAGTTTTAGTTTCCTTTACTGGGTATTCCTTTAAATGAACCGTATCTAATATCTTATCTTCTGATAGATAATTATATATCTTTCTTATAAGTATTTTTACTTCATCATTAGGGCTATGGTCTTGTACATAAATATGTTCATCCACCAGAAATATAAGTTCTTTTATATTCAAGTCTCCTTCCTTATTGATTTTCATTAGTCTATCCATATGTTTTGAATTTGTATCCTCTCTAATCTCCTTGGCTAACAAGGATGTAAGTTCTCTTTCTTTAATTGTAAGTTTTGTGGTAATATGAGAATTATCTTTAATATAGATATCTAAAGTTCTTTGTAATTCATCCCTGAAGTCCATGATTATTTTTTGAGTGTCTTCCAAATAAGGGCTATTGGACTTAAGAATGTAGTCATTATTAACCTCATTAATTAAATCAATTAACTCTTGATAACCCAGTGCATGCCACTTTTTATTTGTTGGTATATCTTTTAAAGGTGTTAAAAAGATATAGTAGGTTTCAAGGCCTTTTTCTATTGCCAAGTTCTCAACTATTGATTCATATTTGTCTAATTGAGATATTCCACCTTTAGTTTGTCCCTCCTTGGCATGCTGCTTAAGTTCTATTGCCAAACACATTTTTCGAGACAAATCTTTATAGAAGATATCAATATCCTTATATTCTGCAATGGTTTTTATTTCCTTGTTTTTATGTAGACAATATTCATAATCTCCACCTAACAAACTCACAAGTTTATAGGCAAAAATATTGCCTAAATTATGATTTTCATTTGGGTCCATCATCCATCTAATCATTTTTGACATCCTGGTTTCGTGGGCTGATCTGTCCTTAGAGCTGTCATATCTGCCATACTCTATGATTGTCCAGAAATTTGGCTTTACCTTCAGTTCAAGATAATTTTTCACCCAGTTTAATTCATTAAATTCCTTTAATTTCTCCAAGTAATTTTCATAATCTTTTGATGTGTAAGTCATATAAACACCCCTTATTTTATTTTTAAAGCTTTCTAACCTTTTTTATGTTTAACAATTTGCATCTTCTAATGCATTCCATATATCTTCGGCTATTATCTTAGATTTCTCACTTGTAATACCTTCAAGTTCAGAAGCTATAAGACTAGCAATTTCATCTACAGTCATTCCATCTTTATATTTTTTCGTTATTTTTTCAGCTTCTTCATCACACCTATCATACAATTCATTAGAAAAATCCGAATTATATTTAGAATATCTTATACTAGAAAAAGCAATTTCGTGAAATAAAGCTTCCTTACTTATATCTTCTGTACCCCAGCCAACTGATATATTGAAAGATGATAGAAAAGATTCCAATTCCTTATCAAAATTAATTTTATCAAAAACTGTTTTTACCGCCTTTGTTCTTCCATCCTCTAATCTTCCATCTTCCTTTTCTAAAACTTTCACTGGAATTACTTTAGATAATAATAATTTAACATATACATATGTTTTTTCCACCATTTCTCTTTCATTAATGTCTGGTTTGTTTAAGGAATCTTCTATAAGGTTGAATACTGTTTCAGCGGCATGAGAAAAGTCTTCCCTAGTAAAGTCAGCTGAAAAAGACCAATTAAATTCCTCTTTCATAATTTCGGAAATTTGATCTATAGACATTCCTATTTTAATTTTTTCTGCTATCCTTTGTGATTCACCATCATATTCATCATATGAGTCCGGATGAACAAAATATGGATCAAAAGAATCTATAGCCTTCTTTACAAGGGTAAATATCAAACCTTCTTCTATCCATTCAAAATCGCTTTCATCAATTTCAAATGTTGATAAATAACTATCATTTTTCTTATCCATTTCTATCATTTCATATATCATTCTACTTGCTTTTAATTCCGGATCTTCACCTTCTTTTATATTAAGGGGAATTACTTTTTCTAATTCTAAAACCACTCTTATATCTCTCATGTGCTATTCCTCCTATATATTTTGCTATCATTATAAGGTTCTACTTGCCCATCTCTTTTCTTTATAACTATATCCAATACAATTCCTCCTTAAATTAACTATTTATACTGTTAACTTGACTCCTCATACAATCATCTCCTATGATGGTTTGTTTTTTAAGAACCTTTTCTATGGTCTATTAATTATAGCAAGTTCAAGGTATTTTATAGCTGTAACTCTGGAAAGTGTCCCATAAGCTTATTTTTTAATTCATTATCTAATTCAATCCCTTCATACTTAAGCATTTGAAGAATTTCCTCCTTATCTATTGGTTTTCCGGAAATAGCTCTAACCAAAGATATAGAAAAGAATATTTTATCTATCCTATTTGAAGGTGGCTTCAAAAATATCTTTCCCATTCTCATATCACTCCTTACTTGATATTTTCTATATCTTTTACTATCTAGTCTTCTATTGTCCATAAACTAAATAGTAAAAGATATCTATAATAAGATTTTTTGGATCTTTTCATCAATGAGTGAATAGTATTCGTCAATAAAGCCTATTTTTTGATAAAGCTTTTATACCAGGACTCATATTCATCCATAGCCTCTTGATTATCAATTACTTCATTATCTGTAGTTAAAAAACCGTTAGGGAATGTCATTAGCAATTTAACAATTTCCAGCTTTGTCTTATATTCCATCTCAGTAGCTAGGGCAATTTTCACTTGGTCAACGGTTGCATCTTCCATAAGGTATCTTCCTATTTTTGGTGAATATAGATTCAGCTTTCCCTTATTTGCCTCTAATTTATAATTTGCTTAAATGTCCCCTTTCTTATGATTACATTATATAATAAACAATGTTCTTTTTATAGTACGTTTTCCTTTTTTTATTCACGACTATAATTTTGTATTGCCTGTTGAAGATCTTCTTTTATTTCATCAACTAAATCTTGAGGTGATAGCACTCTCACATACAAGGCATATCGTAAGGCCCATCTTCTCATTGCCATCCTATTACTTTTAACACACACAAATATTTGATTATCTTTTTTTTCTTGTACATTTATATCATCAGGATTAAACCAATCAATAAATTCATCTAAAAATTCTTCCTTTAAGCTTAACTTGATATATTCAGATTCTCCTCCAAACATATAAATATTTTCTGCCATATAATCATTTAAGTTGAAATTTTCTCCAAGACCTTCCACATCTCTCATAGGCTTTTTTTTATCATCTAATATTTTAATATCTGTAATTCTATCAACCCTATAGGTAGAAACATTATCAAATGATTCATTATTGCAAATCAAATAATACCGTCCATTTGAAGCCGCCATATGATAAGGATTGATAATATATTCCCTTTCTTTTCCTTTAGGGTTTTTTCTAGTTTCTAGTGTTATTTTATTTTCTCTAACTATGTAACTATTATACTTTAAAGAAATCTTTTTAGATTCAATAATTGCCTTATCTATTTCTTTTATATTATTAAATAGTGTTTTATCTTTTGAATTTTTACCCTTCTTATTAGTAACAGACATAGAAGAGATGTTACCCATTCTAGAGTTGAAATTTTTACTAGATAAACTTTCTAATTTTTCAATTAAGTTCTTTCGCTCTTCAACAGGTATTTGTTTAGAAAATAAAATACTGTCTATAATTAAAAGTAACTCCGGATCAGAAAGTTTATGTTGGTAATAAATATCAGTGATCCTTCTATTTGTTTCATCAATATCTTCAATCTCATTATCGAAGTAATTATCTTCAGCAGCAAGTCTAATTACCCTATCATCTAATTCATAGTAATCTATCATTCTTTCAATATTGCTCTGAATTGTTTGTCTTCTAACCTTTTTATAGCCATACTTATTTTTTAATATTTGTATAATATTTTGCTGGGTTAAAGGATTATTCCTATCTGAATATTTTTTTAAAATATCTAATAAATCTAATATCAAAATTCTTGATTCATTAATTTTAATCACATCCTTCTTTAATCTTCTTGTTTTTCAACCTTCTTTAGTGCTTCGTAAAAATGTTCTTCACAATATGGATGTTTTCTTCTGTCAGAGAGCGGTTTGCTGGAAAGTCATCCCTTCCCTTTATTCTACCATTATTTAGTAACCTAAAGTTATACTCGGCCAATGCCTTGCATCCATAATATCTATATCTTCTTCCCTAAAGATTATATTGTCAAATTCCAATTTCAAGTTTGAGTCTTCTATGTTAATAGTATTATATTTTAGAAGTTCTATAAGAGCCTTATATCCTTGTTTGCCTTTATTGTCATATTTTTTTGCTTTAGTTTTCATCCATGCCATTACTTAAATTGACATCTTATTCCTGCTTTTTCTTCTGAATTACCATTTAGTTGAAAAGTTTTAGAAGCTCTTTATACTCTTTATATTCTCTAGTATCTTTTAGCTGTTTTATTTCTTTTGCTATAGAAGAGTAGTACCATTTATGTCTTGTTTTTTCCTTAACATTAAACCTTTCCCATAAGTCATCTCCTAATATTTCATAATCCCTATAAATTGCTCTTAAATTTGATAATTTGTCAGCTAAAATCACTATTTCAAAATTAACATCTTCATTGTTTTCCAGCAATTCTATAGTACTTTCTTTTCTTTCCTGCCAAGTTTTAGATTTATTTTCGCTTTGTAGTCTTACAAGCTTTAACACTCTTTCATTGAAGTTGTTTGACAAGTTCTCATAGGTAAGGTCCGTATCTTCGATTACATCATGTAATATTGCAGCAGCAACAACTTCTTCATTCACTTTATTATTCTTTATAGACAGACTGGCCGCTATCACCCCTGCTTCCATTGGATGAAGGATATAGGGTATCTTGCCCCCCTTTCTAAATTGTCCCCTGTGGGCTAATCTAGCAATTCTTAAGGCTTCATTAATCATCATGTATATTTCCTCCTTATACAATATACTTACTTTTTACATTAACTCTCTTGCTTTATATTATATATTATAACATAATAAATGTTCGCTTTCTAGCACATTCTTCTGTAAAATAATTTAAAGCAAAAAATCCCACTTATAAAAGTGAGATTTTTATAATTAATTAATCTATCTTCTATATCTTTAATATTATTTTTATAATTCTTTTTCTAATATTTCTAGAGGGTGTTCTCTATATTTTTCCTTACTTATGCGGTATGAATAATGGTATACTTTAATTATTTTGTATTCATCAGCAAGATATTTTTCAAGAATATCATATGTATCTCCACCTAAGGCTACCAATACTGGTTTTCCTCCTAATATTTCAAGCTCTCTTTTAAGAGTTTCAATATGTTTTTCAACTAAAATTTCTTTTTTACTAATATCTTTTACTACATTTGTAGATATTGTGTCAAAGTGGCTTTTAATTACATCTGTTATATAAGATCCCCAATAAGGAGTATCCATTAAAGCATATCTTAGCTTAAAATCATTTTGTCTTTTATTATCATCACTATGAAAGTTTGCCCAACTACCCACTTGACCAAATTCTTTCTCTAATTCTTTATATTTTTTCATATCCATATTCATCATCTCCTCTTTTTATTATATATATTATAACATGAGCAATGTTCGCTTTATAGTACAGCTCTTGTTAGAGCTATATATACTTTATTTTTTGATTTCTTCTTTCTCATGCACTGCTCACAGTAATAAGATCCTAATCACTCTAAGCAATGCATGAATTATACTTTATAAAAGTTCCTGAAACCCTTGTTTCTAAAGCATTTATGCACCCTATCACTATTATGACACGTTCCCCAGTTGCTGCAACAATTAGATTTTTAAATGAGCCAAAGACCTCTCGTTCAATCTCCAG
>JGI24707J26582_10001233_pt1 | contig 20315 bp, 16 predicted proteins | sample BioPla1DNA1_FD_26582 | JGI IMG/M metagenome (IMG submission 26582)
ATCTGATTTGTTCCTTTCTTAGGGTGGTACCCAGTTTGTAGTGAAACTATTGTACCAGAGGCATTTCAGATCTCTTTTTATTTATTAAGTTAACAGAAGCCGAATACAGACTAGGAGAAAAAATATGAAAAGATTAATATCATTACTATTGGTAGTTTTGATGGTGTTTAGTCTAGCTGCCTGCGGAGGCAATGGCGCGGATGACGACACAGGTTCAGATGCAGATGTTGAAGATACTGGCGATGATGCTGAAGTACCTGCTGCTTCAGGTGATATCCAAAAAATAGGTATTTCTATGCCAACAAAAGATCTCCAACGTTGGACTTTAGATGGCGAGAATCTTAAAGCTGAATTGGAAGCAGAAGGATTTGAAGCAGACTTACAATTTGCAAATAATGATGTAGGTGAGCAAGTTGCTCAAATTGAGAATATGCTTGCAAGTGGAGCAGATGTGATTGTCATAGCTGCTATTGATGGTTCAGCTTTAACAACTGTATTAGACGGTGCAAAAGCAAATGGCGTTATTGTTATCTCATATGATCGTTTAATCATGAATAGTGACGCTGTTTCCTACTACGCTACGTTTGACCTAGAGCGTGTTGGAGAAATGCAAGGTCAATACATTGCTGACGCATTAGATTTAGAAAATACTGATGAGACCTATAATATCGAAATATTCACAGGCCCAACAGATGACAATAATGTTAACTTCTTCTATGGTGGAGCCATGAAAGTATTGCAACCATATATTGATGACGGCACCTTAGTAGTTCCTTCTGGTCAAGTTAGTTTAGCAGAAACAGCTACAAATGCTTGGTCTACTGAAGAAGCTCAAAAACGTATGGAAAATATTATAAGTGCCAACTATGGTGATGGCACAGTCCTTGATGCTGTCCTTAGCTCCAATGACTCGGTTGCAAACGGTGTTACTAATGCAGTTGTAAATGGTTACCCAGGAGATAATTTCCCAATTATTACAGGTCAAGACTGTGAAACTACAGCTGTCAAAAACATTATCCGTGGACAACAAAGTATGTCCGTATTTAAAGATACACGTGAATTAGCACAAGCTGTTGTAGATATGATTGTTGCTTTAGCTAACGGTGAAGAACCACCAGTTAATGACACAGAAACATATGATAATGGCACAGGAATTATTCCTTCAAACTTGCTAGATCCAATTGCAGTAGACATAGATAATTATGAAGAAGTTCTAATTGGCTCTGGATACTATACAGAAGATGATTTGAAATAATTCGATTCCATAACCAGGATTTGCTTGGTCCAAAAACTAAGCAGATCCTTTTTTATATATAAAAGGAAAGGATTATGATATGGCAGATAACATACTTGAGATGAAAAATATTATCAAGACTTTTCCGGGTGTTCGTGCTCTTGATGATGTTAATTTTACAGTAAAACGTGGTGAGATTCATGCTGTTTGTGGTGAAAACGGTGCCGGAAAATCAACATTAATGAATGTCCTTTCAGGAGTTTATCCTTATGGAGACTACTCGGGTGACATTGTTTATAATGGTGAAGTTTGTCAGTTTAATGGTATTAACGATTCTGAAGAAAAAGGAATAGTTATTGTTCATCAGGAGCTTGCGTTAGTACCAAATCTCTCCGTCGGTGAAAATATCTTTTTAGGTAATGAAGTCGGTAGTAAACACAATATAGACTGGGATGCTACCCACGAAAAAGCTAAAGAACTATTAAATACGGTAGGTCTAGATGTTTCACCTCATACTTTAATCGAAGATATAGGTATGGGTATGCGTCAATTGGTAGAAATAGCAAAAGCACTATCAAAAGATGTAAAATTGTTGATTTTAGACGAACCAACATCATCATTAAATGAAAAAGAATCAAAAGAATTACTAGACTTAATACTTGAATTTCAACGTCAGGGTATTTCCTCAATTATTATTTCACACAAGTTGAATGAAATCTCTTATGTAGCGGATGCAATTACTATTATTCGTGATGGCAAATCGATTGAAACGATCCCAAATCAAGATCGAACAGTAGATGAAGACCGTATAGTTAGGGGTATGGTAGGTCGTGAAATGACAGACAGATATCCTGATCGTGATGTAGAGATCGGTGAGACTATTTTTGAATTAAAGAATTGGACTGTACATGATCCAAATCACACCGAACGTAAAGCTGTTAATAATGTAGATCTTACTTTACGGTCTGGAGAAATTGTTGGAATAGCAGGTCTGGTTGGTGCAGGACGTACCGAATTGGCAATGAGCGTTTTTGGTCGAAGCTATGGTGAGAACATCAGTGGCCAAATAATTAAAGATGGTCAAGAAGTGGAATTGAAAACAATTCGCGAAGCGATTGATAATAAAATTGCATATTTAACCGAAGATCGAAAAGAAAATGGTTTGATCTTGTCTGAGTCTATTAGGATCAATACAACTCTAGCCAAGATGGATAAAGTAAGTAAAAATCAAACAATTGATTTTGAGGCAGAAAAAGCTGTAGCCGAACAGTTTAGAAAATCAATGAATGTTGTTTCTACGTCTATCGAGCAACAAATTGGTAATCTGAGTGGTGGTAATCAACAAAAGATTTTGTTAGGTAAATGGGTATTTACAGACCCAGATGTACTATTTTTAGATGAACCAACCCGTGGAGTTGATGTTGGCGCAAAATACGAAATCTATACTATCATCAATGATTTGGTCGCAGAGGGTAAAGGTGTAATAATGATCTCATCTGAACTACCTGAGTTATTAGGTATGTGTGATCGAATATATATCATGAATGAAGGACGATTCATAGGCGAAATGGATGGTACGGAGGCAACTCAAGAAAACATCATGTCTATGATTGTTACGGACGCTAATTAGGAGGAATTATAAATGAATAAAACTAGTGTTAGTCAATTTATAAAAAAATATACTTTAATGATAGCTTTGGGTGCTGTTGTTTTGATTTTTGCGATTCTGACTGAAGGAAGCATTCTGAATCCACAAAATATCAATAACTTAATTTCCCAGAATGCCTATGTCATTATTCTTGCCGTGGGTATGTTGATGACCATTTTAACTGGTGGTAATGTTGACCTCTCTGTCGGTTCTGTAGTTGCTATGATAGGTGCTGTAACTGGGACACTAATGGTAACGAATGGTATGAATATCTATCTAACTATGGCGATCAGCTTAGGCTTAGGTGTTTTGGTTGGGGCAATTCAAGGATTTATTATTGCTTATATTAAAGTTCCACCTTTTATTGCGACGCTTGGTGGTATGATGATTTGGCGTGGGGTCGCTCTAATTATTTTAGACGGATTCACTATTTCACCTTATCCTGATCAATATTTAAATATCTTTAACAGCTATTTTCCTAATTTCTTAGGAGGACCAGAAGGGCTTGATTTAACTTGCTTGGTAATAGGTATTATAGGTGTTGCTGTATTTGCAGTATTAAGATACAGAACATATGCGAAAGAAAAAAATCAAACGGTTAAAACTACTACTTTAGGAGGAACTATTGGCTCCATCGTTGTTGTCGCAGCTGTTGGACTTTATGTAACTTACAAATTAGCTAGTTATCGTGGTTTGCCAATGATTTTAATTTATCTCTTCATCATTATTGCAATTTATCATTATTACACTGCTAAAACAGTTTCAGGACGTTATCTATATGCTGTTGGTGGTAATGAAAAAGCTGCAAAATTAAGTGGTATTGATACAGAAAAAGTTTACTTTAAAGCATATACCAATATGGGTTTCTTAAGTGGACTTGCTGCTTTAGTTGTTGTAGCTAGATTCAATGCAGCTTCTCCAACCGCGGGTACAGGATATGAGATGGATGCAATTGCATCTGTATTCCTTGGAGGTGCATCTGCTTACGGTGGTACAGGTACAGTAATTGGCGCAGTTATTGGTGCTCTGTTTATGGGTGTTCTTAACAACGGTATGTCAATCATGGGTATTGATGCTAACTGGCAAAGAGTTGTCAAAGGTGTTGTCTTGTTAGCAGCTGTTATTTTTGATGTCATATCAAAACGTAAAAAATCTTAATAACAAATAAATAAAGGAACGACTATGGAATATTTAATTGGTATTGATATTGGAACATCAGGCACAATGGTGTTACTACTAGCTGCAGATGGTCGAATTGTTGACACAGGCAGCCAAGCCTATGAGTTTGAGATGCCACAAAATGGTTGGACAGAACAAGATCCTGCTTTATGGTGGGATGCTGTATCTAGTATAATTCCTGAATTATTAACGAAAAATCAGATTGAAGCAGATTCAGTAAAAGGTGTAGGTATTGCTGGGCAAATGCATAGCCTTGTAATGCTAGATGAAGATAATCAAGTCTTGCGAAAAGCAATTCTTTGGAATGATCAGCGTACAGCCAAACAAGTAGATGAAATCAATCAAATAGTAGGGGCGGAAAGACATATAGGACTAACATCTAATCCTCCTCTTACTGGCTTTACTTCACCTAAAATACTTTGGGTAAGAGAAAATGAACCAGAAATTTACGCAAAGTGCAAACATATTTTGCTCCCCAAAGATTATATTCGCTTTAAATTAACAGGTGAATATGTATCCGATGTTTCAGATGCATCAGGCATGGGACTATTAAATGTAAAAGAGCGTACTTGGTCTCAGGAAATTCTTGAAGATCTAGAAATTGATCCTGCTTTATTACCACGCTTGGTTGAGTCTGTCGATATTAGTGGCTATGTGACAGAAGAGGCTGCAAAAATAACTGGTTTAGCACCTGGCACACCAGTTGTTGGTGGTGCTGGAGATAATGCTGCTGCAGCGATTGGAGTAGGTGTAATCAAAGATAAAACTGGGTTTACTACAATCGGTACTTCAGGTGTTGTCTTTGTTCATTCATCAAAACCTAGCACAGATGAAAAAGGTAGAGTCCACACTTTCTGTAGTGCTGTACCAAACGAATGGCATTTGATGGGCGTTACTTTGTCTGCAGGATCATCATTGCAATGGTTTAGAAATCGTTTCTGCCAAGAAGAACAAATGATTGCAGATGAGCGTGGAGTAGATGTTTATCAAGTTATGGATGAAATGGCAAAAGAAGTTAGACCTGGTTCTGATAATTTGATTTTCCTACCATACTTAAATGGAGAACGTACTCCTCATTTGGACCCAAATGCACGTGGAGTGTTTTTTGGATTATCACCTATCCACGGAAAACCACAACTAATTAGATCGATTTTAGAAGGCGTATCTTTTTCACTCAATGATTGTCTTTCGATTTTAAGAGATCTAAACGTTGATGCTGAGACTATGATGCTAACTGGCGGAGGAGCTGCAAGTCCTCTCTGGCGTGAGATCATAGCCAACATATTTGATTGTACAATGAACACTTGTGAGTCTAATCAGGGACCATCACTTGGAGGAGCTATTCTTGCAGGTGTTGGATCTGGAGTCTTTAAAGATCTAGATGAAGGTTGTTCAAAAGTGGTAAAAATTAAGAGTTCTTTTGAACCTGAAAATCAGGAACATTACTCTAAATACTATCAGCTTTATAAGGACTTATATCCGGCTTTAGAAGATCAATATAAGAAATTATCTGAAGTTTAGTTCATCAATTTATTTAGTAATTAAAGCAATATTTAATATGAAACAGTAAAAAAATCATGAAAAAAGGAGCAAAAAATGAAAGAATTTTTTCCAAACATTCCAAAAATTGAATATGAAGGTCCAAAATCAAAAAATATGCTTGCCTTTAAGCATTACAATAAAGATGAAGTAATCTTAGGCAAAACCATGGCAGAACATCTACCATTTTCATTTGCTTACTGGCATGGCTTAAATTATGATGGTACGGACATGTTTGGTGTGGGCACGATAGATCGCTCTTATGGTGGCTTAACAGGTCGTGCTTTAGCTGAAGCAAAAGCAGATGCTGGCTTTGAATTAATGGAAAAGCTAGGTATCGAATATTTTTGTTTCCATGATGTTGATGTCTGTGATCAAGGTGCAAGTTTAACAGAATTTAAAGAGAATTTGGCACATATGGTTGATTACTTCAAAGGTCATATGGATCGTACAGGTATCAAGTTGGGCTGGGCTACTGCCAATCTTTTTGGTCATCCTCGTTATCAACAAGGAGGAGCAACATCTCCTTATCTAGATACTTATGCAACAGCAGCTTTTCAAGTGAAAAATGCATTAGATGCAGCTATTGAACTAGATGCTAAAGGTTATACATTCTGGGGTGGTCGCGAAGGTTATGAAACATTGCTAAATACTGATATGGGCTTTGAACTTGATAATCTTGCGCGTTTCTACAAAATGGCGATTAAATATGCTAAAGACAATGGTTATAAAGGTGCTTTCTACATTGAACCAAAACCAAAAGAGCCAACAATGCATCAATACGATTTTGACGCTGCAACTGCAATTCAATTCCTCCAAAAATATGGTCTAGATAACGACATGACGCTTAACCTTGAAGGAAATCATGCAAGCCTTGCAGGTCATACATTTGAACATGAAATCAGAGTTGCAAGAATTAATGGCTTACTTGGTTCTATTGATGCAAACCATGCAGAAACCTTAGTAGGTTGGGACACTGATGAATTCCCGAAAGATGTAAAAGGTACAGCCCTAGCTATGTATGAAGTCATCAAAGCAGGTGGCTTAGACACAGGCGTTATCAACTTTGACTCAAAATTACGTCGTCCATCAAATGATGAATTAGATCAAGCCATCGGGTTCATTGCTGGTATGGATAATTATGCTTTAGGACTTAAACTAGCAGCAAAAATTATCGAAGATGGCAGACTTGAAGACTTTGTTAAAGAACGTTACTCAAGCTTCGATTCTGGACTAGGTGCAAAAGTTGTTTCTGGAGAAACTAACTTAGAAGAATTAGCAGATTATGCAGAAAAGTTAGAAGAAAAACCTGTACCTTCTGGACGTCAAGAATACTTGCATAGTGTCATTAATGATTTAATGTGTGAAGGATTATAATTTTAGATAATTAGCATTATTATCTGAGAGTAATAAGGGGCTGGCTGCAAGGAGATAACCTGGTAGCACAGCTCCTTTTTTTCAATAAGAATCTATTCAAAAGGCTTTTTACAAATAAAAAGCATTTTGACTGCTTATCATTTCCAAAGCCATTGATTTCTAAATTCTAGCGGAGTCATTCCTTCTGATTTTTTGAAAGTGTTAATAAAATGACTAACATTTTCGATACCAACTCTAGGTGCAATTTGATTTATTTGTAAATTTGTTGCACGCAGTAATTCTTTAGCTTTATTGATTCGGATTGTTATTAAATATTCATTTGGTGTGGTACCAAGATATTTTTTAAACATTCTATGAAAATGAAATTTATTTATTGAAAATTGATCTGCCAACATTTCTAGGGATATCTGTTCAGAATAATCTTCTTGAATAAAGGAAATAGCATCTCGAATATAATCTGGATAAGGTGTTTTATTTTCAACTGAAGAAGTAGCCATGATACATTGCGTCATGATATTTGTAAGAATGGAGATCGCAAAAGTATCCGTGTTCAAATTATTTCCGTTTTCATATATCTTTAATAAAGATTTAATTTTTTCGGTAATACTATTGTTAGCAGGCATAGTCACAACATTGCTATCATTGTTTCGTTTTAGAAACAAATTGTAATATTTTTTACATGAATTACCATAAAAGTGTACCCAAATCTGATTCCATTTTCCCTTATCTGGATTTGTAAAATAACGCTGATATTGCATGCAGTCAATCCAGAGTAATTGAAATGGCTCAATTTCATATGTTGTGTTGTTATATTCCAAGACACCTGAACCAGATTTTGTATAAGCAATATAATAAGATTCAAGGTTTTTCCTTTGAGTAAAATATTCCCCTTTACAATAAAAATCACCTAATTCTTGAATAAATGGAAAATTAGATTTTATTTCAGCTACTGAAGAAATAAATAGCCATTCTGATTGGGGTTCAAGATCTAAATTATAATTTAAAGTTATTTTTGTCATACTGAAGATTTCTGACTTATGCTATTGTTTTTTGATAGTAATGTAAACTACATTTTTCTTAGTAATATCTAGTATTTTATTTCAATGCAAAATAAAAGTCAAGATATTGTGATTTTTAGTCAATATACGTTGATGTGAATTGTCAATTTTTATGATAATATGAACAAGAATAATGAAAAATCGATTATAATAATGTGATTTTGTACAAATAACGCAGCTTTTATTATACAAAATCACAAATGAAATGATTTTTTAGGCAACACATGATCTGTTTATTTTTTAATTTTCATGAAGTTTAAAATTGTTTTTGTGAAACATTCCATAAACATCTGGAGTAGGAGGTAAAGATGGAAAGATTCATGTGGACAGCAAGGATAAAGCCAGGAAAGTTAGATGAATATATTAAAAGACATGATGAAATTTGGCCAGAAATGACTGAGGTTTTAAATCAAGCAGGCATCCATAATTACACCATATGGAACCATAGCGATCAAGTGATTGGATATTATGAATGTGAAAGTGTAGAGTATGCTGCAAAAGTACAGAGTGAAAGCTCTGTTGTTGATCGTTGGAACGAGTATATGGAAGACGTAATGGAAATGGAAATGGATCCAGAAACAGGTACTGCAGTATTGCTAGAACAAGTGTTTTTACATGAGTAATAGAAATATGGAGATAGATGTGGATAATATTACAAAAAAATATGAATTAGCAAAAGAAATCTACCAAGATCACGGTATCGATATTGATGAGGCAATAGAAAAAGCAAATTCTATTCCAATTTCCATGAACTGCTGGCAAGGTGACGATGTCATAGGATTTGATGGTGCAGATACTTTGACTGGAGGTATACAAACTACCGGTAATTATCCAGGCAGAGCAAGAAATGCAGACGAACTAAAAAAAGATATGGAGCTTGCTTTAAGCTTGATCCCAGGCAAAGTTAAGGTTAACTTGCATGCCAGCTATGCGGAAAAGACAGATCCTAAAAAAGATCGTGATGCTTATACTATTGAAGATTTTTCAAAATGGGTCGAATGGGCAAATAAAAATGATGTAGGTTTAGATTTCAATCCAACATTTTTCTCGCATCCGAAAATGGATGGAGACTTCTCTTTAGCTTCCTTTGATGAAGAAACAAGAAAGTTTTGGATCGAGCATGGAAAACGTTGTCGTGAAATAGGAGCTGAATTTGCTAAAAGAACAGGTAAACCCTGTGCGATTAATTTTTGGATGCCTGATGGTTATAAAGATATCTGTGTAGACACATTAAAAAGACGTGAAGTAATGATTGATTCTTTGGATCAAATTTTCTCTGCAGATATTGAATCAGAAAATGTCTTTTGTGCTTTAGAAAGTAAATTGTTTGGTTTAGGTGTTGAAAGTTACACTGTATGTAATCATGAATTTGCTCTTAACTATGCTCATACAAGAGATATTTTATATACATTAGATGCTGGACATTTTCATCCAACAGAAACGATCAGTTCTAAATTGACTGCAATAATGCCATTTTTTGACAAAATAATGTTACATGTAAGTCGTGGTGTTCGTTGGGATAGTGATCATATTGTTACTTGGGACGATGAACTACAAGACATAATGAATGAAATTATTTGGAATAACTTAGAAGAAAGAGTCTTTATCGGTTTAGATTATTTTGATGCATCTATCAATAGAATTGCAGCTTGGGTTATAGGCGTTAGAAATTCAAGAAAAGCTTTACTAAATGCCTGCTTAACTCCAATAAAAGAAATGCGTGAAGCAGAATACAATGGCAACTATGGCAAGCGTCTTGCCCTATATGAAAGTGGTAAAGAATTACCATTTGGCTTAGTTTGGGATTACTATTGTGCATTCCAAAATAAACCCCTAGGTTCAGATTGGCTTTCTGATATTGAAGAATATGAGGCTGAAGTATTAAATCGAAGAGATTAAATAAAAATCCAATTGTATTAATCAGGAGGGAAAATGTCAGACAATATTTTAAAATTGGAGGGTATAACTAAAATTTTTCCTGGTGTTAGAGCTTTGGATAAAGTTTCTTTTAGTTTAGAATCAGGCGAAGTCCACGCTATCATGGGTGAAAATGGTGCAGGAAAATCAACTTTTATTAAAGTTATTACAGGAGTTCATCAACCTGATAAAGGAGAAATTTTTTTAAGAGGAGAATCTATCAAAATTTCTAACCCTTTAATTGCACGGGACCACGGGATAGCCGCTATATATCAACACGCAACAAGTTATCCAGATCTAAGTGTTACCGAAAATATTTTTGTAGGCCATGAAATTAAACGAGGTGGATTTATTCAGTGGAATGAGATGCACAAACAAGCAAAAGGATTGCTCTCAAGCCTAAATGCTAATTTTTCACCCACGGACTTAATGGGTGCTCTGAGTGTTGCTCAACAGCAACTTGTTGAGATAGCTAAAGCATTGTCTATGAATGCTGACATAATCATTATGGATGAACCAACTGCTGCATTAACTAAATCAGAATCGGAAGAATTGTACAAGATCACAGAGCAATTAAGGGATGAAGGTAAATCTATTATTTTGATCTCTCACCGTTTTGAAGATATGTATCGTTTGGCTGATCGTGTAACGGTATTGCGAGATGCCCAATATATAGGAACTTATGATGTAGCAAGTTTATCTCAAAATGATTTAATTTCTGCAATGGTGGGGCGTGAAATTACAGATCTATTTCCAAAGACACTTGTAGAGTTAGGTCCCGAAAAGTTGCGAGTTGAAAATTTTTCCCGAAAAGGATTTTTTGAAGATATCTCTTTTAAGGTTCATGCAGGCGAAATTGTTGGTTTTACAGGTCTGGTTGGTGCTGGAAGAACAGAGGTTATTGAATCTATTTTGGGAATTGCTAGTCATGATTCAGGTAAAATTTACTTTGAAAATGAAGAGATAGAAATAAAATATCCAAAAGATGCACTAGAATTGGGCATAGGACATTTAACAGAGGACAGGCAATTGACAGGTTTAATTGTTGATTGGAGTATTAATAAAAATATTACTTTGTCTGAACTCGACAAGTTTTCAAATAATGGCTTTATTAATGATGAAAAAGAAAGAATGACTTCAAAAGATTTGGCAGAAAAGGTTGACGTGAGGACGCCGAGTATTTTTAATCCGATTAGTTCACTATCAGGTGGAAATCAGCAAAAGGTCGCTGTGGCAAAGGCATTAGCAAGTGATTTAAGTGTGCTAATTATGGATGAACCAACTAAAGGGGTAGATATCGGTGCAAAAGCTGCTATTTATGAAATTATTGGTGAGCTAGCGCAACAAGGCATTGCTATAATAATGATTTCTTCTGAAATGCCAGAAATTTTAGGAATGTCTGACAGAATTTATGTCATGTGTGAAGGCAGGTTGACTGGTGAATTATTAGCTCAAGAAACTAGTCAAGAAGAGATATTAGAACTTTCGATGAAAGAATAATTCTGAAAGGTCTGGAATAAAAATGAATAACAGAATAGATGTAAATTCTCAAACTACCTCAATTGGAATATTCAAGAAGTTAAAAGAATCAAGAGAAGCTGGTCTTTTGTTAATAATAATAATTATGTCCATACTGATTCATCTAGCTAGTGGCAATTTTCTGACACTAAAGACTTTTAGCGATATGGTTAAGAATTACTCAACAACTTTTACCTTAGCTTTGGGAATGTTAAGTGTGTTAATTATAGGTGGTATTGATATTTCTATAGCCGCAACTATGGCATTTTCAGGCATGGCTTCATCATTACTAATGCGAGATGGAGTATACTCTAGCACATTTATCATGTTTTTCGTTAGCACGCTTGTTGGTTTCGTGTGTGGTTTATTAATCGGTCTAGTTATCAGTTATGGAGGGGTTATTCCAATTATTGCAACACTAGGATTTTCAAATATTTATCGTGGTGCAACTTACATTATCTCAGATAGTCAATGGGTTTCAGCTTATCAATTTGATCCAGAGTTTAAAGCTTTTGCACAGTCAAGTAATCTATCTTTTGGTTTAATTAATAATTTATTTTTTATTTCAATTATTTGTTATATCATCATGTTTATTATTCTGAAATGGACAAAGTTTGGTAGAAAGATTTATGCAGTAGGTTCAAACCCAGAAGCTGCTGCTGTAAGTGGTATTAGAATAAGACGAGTAAAGTTTATCGTTTATGGTATAGCTGGATTGTTTGCTGGTTTAACTGGAGCTATGTACACATCACTATATGCTTCAGCTCAAAGTGATATGGGTCTAGGTATGGAAATGGATGCGATTGCGTCTTGTGTTATTGGTGGTGTAAGTCTTAGTGGTGGAAGCGGTAGTGTTCTTGGAGTGTTTTTAGGTGCTCTGACTATGTCAATCATCTCAAAATCTCTCCCAATGATTGGGGTATCTCAATTTTGGCAAACTGCGATAAAGGGTTTAATTATTTTAGTTGCTATTATCATTAATGTCTTGGTCCAACGAACCGTTAAAAAATCTATGTTAAAAGAGAGGGGCGTCTGATGGTTAATCGTTCAAGAAGATCTATTTCTGCAACAAGAGAAAAGTCGATAAAATCATACTTTTTTCGTTGGGAGACTTTGCTAATAATTTTATTTATTGCTGTGAATCTAATGAATATTTCCATATCCAGCAATTACCTTGACTTAAATAATTTACTGACAGCTATTAGCACATTTTTGGTAAGAGGGTTTATTGCTTTGCCGATGGCATATATTTTAATGTTAGGTGAAATAGATATTTCTGTAGGATCTACTGTGGCTTTATCAGCAACAGTCTTAGGCTACTCATTTAATAAAGGAGTGGCGATGCCTTTAGCGATATTGTTAGGTTTATTAACAGGTTTAGCATGTGGAGTCTTGAACGGTTTGATTTTGACTAGGTTTACAGAGCTTGCACCAATGATTGTTACTTTAGGCACACAAACGTTATATCGTGGTATTGCAGAAATGATTCTAAAAGACCAAAGTGCTAGTAAATTACATCAATCAGAATTATTTTATAATATATATTATGGGAAATTGTTTGGCATACCATATATCATGATTGTTTTTTTTATCTTGGCTATTATTTTTGGCATTGTTCTTCACAAGACAACGTATGGAAGATATTTGTATGCCATTGGGTTAAATCGTAGGACAGCATTTTATTCGGGTGTACCAGTACAAAAAGTTAGATTCATAGCATATTCGCTCATGGGCTTAATTTGTGGTGTCGCAGCGATGTATTATGCTTCTTGGATGGGAACGATTCGTTCAGATATAGCGATAGGTTATGAATTAGAGGCAGTTTCGATGGTTGTTTTAGGAGGAATTTCTGCTGCAGGAGGTAGTGGAAATTTTCCTGGAACAGTGATAGCCATTTTTATTGTCGGTTTATTAAAATATGGTTTGGGTATTATTAATGTGCATTCACAAACTATTTTAATGATTTTAGGGATCATGCTTATCGTTGTTGTTATGGTTCCTAATCTAAATTTTTATCGTTTATCTCCTCAAAGGAGAATGAATAAAAGATCTAAATAACTTGAAGATTCAGAAAGTGATGAGAGCATTGTGATGGCTATATTTACTGTCACTAGAATGGAGGAATTATGAAAAAACTACTCTCGTTATTATTGGTAATTGCAATGATGTTTGCAGTTATTGGCTGTGGTTCAACAGATAGCGATGATGCTGATGTTGTTGAAGAGCAAGAAGTTGAAGAAGATGCTGGTTCTGAAGAAACTGATGTTCCAGCTGATACCGAAGAAGAGGAAGAAGAAGCTGAGACAGATACACCCGAAACTGATGGAGATCAAATTTATGCAATGATTACAAAATCTGCAGGAAATCCATACATGGAAAGAATGGCTTCTGGCTTTGAAGAAGTTATCAACGGAGCTGGTTATGAAGCTATCATTAAACATCCTACGGAGATTACAGCTGAAGCACAAATTTCACTAATTAATGAATTAGTAGCACAAAACGTCAGTGGTATAGCAGTTGCAGCAAATGATACTGATGCTTTACAAACTGCCTTGACAGCAGCAATGGATGCAGACATTCAAGTAGTTTCATTAGATTCAGCAGTTAATGCTGACAGCCGCAATACGCATATCCAACAAGCGGGTGTAGAAGAAGTTGCACAGTCTCTAGTTGACTCTGTTGTTGACCTTACTGGTGGCAGTGGAGATTGGGCTATACTATCTGCTACCTCAACAGCTACCAATCAAAATGCATGGATAGACGCAATGGAAACGATTCTTGAGGATGAACAATATGCAGATTTAAATTTAGTTGAAATAGCATATGGTGATGATGAATATCAAAAATCTGTTGACCAAACACAGGCGTTATTGAACAATTACCCAGACTTAAAGGTACTATGTGTTCCTACAACTGTTGGTTTGGCGGCAGCAGCTAAAGTAATCACTGATGAAGGTTTACAGGGAGAAGTAATTGTTACAGGCTTAGGATTACCTTCTGAAATGGCGGAATTCATGGGTGAAGGAGAAGTGGCTACACCATATATGTTCCTCTGGAATCCTATTGATGTAGGTAAAGTTTCTGCTTACACTTTAATCGAAATGGTTAATGGTGACTTAACAGGTTCTCTAGGTGAAGTTTTTACAGCTGAGGATGGTAACACTTATGAAGTAACGGATGATGGTTCTGGTGGAACTGAAATAGTTGTTGGACCTCCATTCAGATTTGATGCTACCAACATTGATGAATGGAAAGATGTTTATTAATATCTATCATCAATAATTCATTAAAAAGGGGAGATCCCTCCCCTTTTTAATATCTTATTATTCACGTTTAAATTTATTGAAAACTTCTATTCAATTTTCAAAATTAAAGAGGATATATGCAAAATAAAAAAGAAATTAAATTATTTTCCGAATTTTCGAAAAAAATCGGAGATCGTATTGATTATGTTCAGGGTGGTGGCGGCAATACATCATATAAAGTAGATGATCAAACAATGTTGATAAAAGCTTCTGGCTATTACTTAAATCAAGTTAAAGAGCAGGATGGATATGCTGTTCTCAATTATCCAAAAATTCAAAAGTTCTTCTATAATCATAATGTAGATGACTTTGAAGATATAGAAGTTGCAGGTTCCACAGCTGTCAAAGAGGCTATCATCAAAGTTGACAATTTGCCAGAGCTAAGACCATCAGTAGAATCAGGTTTCCATTCTATTTTAGGGAGCTGGGTAGCCCATACACATAGTGTCTACACAAACATTATTTTGTGTAGTAGATCGGCAGAAAAACTTCTTAAAGCCATTTTTTCAAAATTTTCTTATATTTATATTCCGTACGTTAATCCAGGTTCGAGACTAACAGCAGAAATTTATAATGAAATGAAGAAGTTTGAAGAAAATAATGGGAAAATTCCAGATGTTATTTTCTTGCAAAATCATGGTGTTATTGTACACGCAGAAGATATGAATGCCTGTTACGATTTGCATGAAGAAGTGAATCAAATAATTGGAGAATATTTTTCAATTAATTTACAAGATTATCCAGCAGTAGAAATCAAAAAAATAGATGAAAATAAATATATCTCAAATACAAATTACTTAATAAATTCGTTTAAAAATAACGAATACTCACAAGAACTCTTACTGGAAAGACCGCTTTATCCAGATCAAATAGTATATTTACGTGATGTACTTGGCGAGACAGCAATAATTAATCAAGATACCGGAAAGATCACTTATGAAATGCCCTATAAACAGGCTGTTTTGATTGAAGAAGCGTTGACTGCAATTATCTTTATTATGAAAAATATTGAAGAAAAAGGACTTGAAGTTCAATATATGCATGATTCAGAACAAGATTTCATCAAAAATTGGGAAAGTGAGAAATATCGAAAGGAATTGGCGGAACAAGAATGAATTTAATTGATGTATTAGCTTTTGATTTAGGTGCTTCAAACGGTAGAGCAATTGTTGGACACTTTGATGGTGAAACTATTAAAGCAACAGAAGTTCACCGATTTGAAAACAATTTTACAACAGAAAATGGTGTAGAGTGCTGGGACCTTAACAACTTATTTGAAAATCTTAAGTTAGGTTTTGCAAAAGCCAAAGAGAAAGGTTTTAAACCACAAAGTTTTGGTATCGATACTTGGGGTGTTGATTATGGCTTACTGGATGATAATGATGAGCTAATTTCTAATCCTAGAGCTTACCGTGGTTCTACAGATGATGCGATGGAGGATGCGTTTGCAAAACTTGGTAAAAGAAATATTTTTGACCGAACTGGTATTGCAGCACTAAACTTTAACACTGTATATCAATTAAATCAACGAGTCTTAGAGGATGATGATGAACTAAAAAGAGCTAAGACACTTCTTTTGATGCCGGATTTATTGGGTTTTTTGTTTACGGGTCAAAAATATAGTGAGTATACCAATGTTACAACAACTAATTTATTTAACATTGAAACGAAGGATTGGGATTATAATATTTTAGCTCAACTAAATATTCCCAAAGAAATTTTCACACAAATTGATTATCCTGGTCATATACGTGGAAAAATAAAATCAGAAATTGCTGATGAGTTAGGAATTGAACCAATTCCTTTAATTGCGGTTGGCACTCATGACACAGCTTCGGCTGTTGCCGCTATTCCGTTAAAAGAGAACTTTGTTTTCTGTTCTAGTGGGACATGGTCTTTATGCGGTATAGAAGCAGATGAAGCTATTATTAACGACTTAATTTTTGACTCAAATTTTTCAAATGAAGGTACGATTCAAGGTGGAGTTCGTCCTCTAAAAAATATTATGGGCATGTGGATTATCCAAGAATGTCGTAGACAATGGGGTACTGACTTAAGCTGGCCAGAGATTGATAAAATGGTACTAGAGGCCGATCCACTTCAAAGTGTGATCAATCCAAATTATTCAGACTTTTTCACAGCTGGTAATATGGTGCAAAAAATTCAAGCCTACTGTATGCGAACAAAACAACCGGTACCAAAATCAATTGGTGAAATAGCCCGAGTAGTTTTTGAATCACTAGCTTTGATGTATCGCAATGTCATGGAGACATTTGCAGAATTAAACGGTGCAGAAATTAAAGGATTGAATATTACTGGAGGCGGAATTAAAAACAAAATTTTAAATCAGATGACAGCGGATTGTACAGGTTTGCCTGTAATAACAGGACCTACGGAAGGTGCATCTTTGGGTAACATGATTGCTCAATTAATTGGTTTAGAAAAGATAAAAGATATTGGTGAAGCCAGAGAAATTATTAGCAGATCAATTGAAATTGAAACGTACGAACCAAAAAATAGAGAAGGTTGGGATGAACAATACCAAAAATTGCTAGGATTTCTGGAAGCAGATTGAGTGTGAAATTCATTTTTTAATAATTACCGATAATGAAGAAAAGATTTCTTCAAAAAAATACAATAATATTAAAGAATATGGAGGTAACAAATGAGGAAAAATATGCCAAGCATACCTAAAGAAGAGTATCGTGAGCGATGGAAAAGTGTTCAAAATTTGATGAAAGAAAAAAATCTAGATTTATTATTCGCTTATTCAGATGATCATGCAACTTTTGGACCTGCATATACAAGGTGGCTTGGGAACTTTCCACCACATTTTGAAGTAGCTTGTGTGATGATGGGCAAGGATAAAGGACCAGCGCTACTCACTGGTCCAGAAAGTGAAGACTATGCATTAGATTTTGGTGAAATAGAAGATGTATATATTCTTGAAGAATTTACACATCCAAATGAAGATTTCCTTTATTCAAATATAGTCAGTCTCAGACATGTTGCAGACAATTTGGTTGGTTTAGAAAATATTAAACGAATTGGTATTGCAGGGAGAGATTTGATGGGTGCAGATGCATATATCAAGTTTCAGAAAGCGCTTCCTGATACAGAATGGATAGATGTTGATTATGATACAGCAGTTCTTAGAGGAGTTAAAACAGAAGCTGAAAAAGCAGTAATTAAATATGCCTATGAATTAGCTCATAGAGGTATGTTAACAGCGATTGATACCATTAATGCAGGGGTTCCTGAGCGAACAGTTGCTGCAGAAGTTGAGTATGTTATGAGAAAAGCTGGTTCGGAAGGTGTAGGTATAGATACCATGATAGCTTCTGGAGTAAAATCAAAAAATATCATTTCTCGAACCACATTCAAAGAAATTCAAAAAAATGATTTAGTACATGTCACCATTGCTCCAAGATACGAAGGTTATCATGGTGCAATAGCCAGACCAATTTTTGTAGGAGAACCTACAGATAAAGCAAAATATGCTTTAGATGCTGCTATAGAAGCTATGAATGCTACTGCAGATGCATTACGACCAGGCGTTGAGGGTAGAGAGGTTGAAGCAATTGGACGTGAGGTAATGAACAAAGCAGGTCTTGGAGAATGTTTCAAATATTCAGGAATCCACAGTATAGGGGTGATGGAATTCGAACCACCGATATTTGGACCTACACAACCTGATATTCTTGAAAAAGATATGATTGTGTCAATTGATATTCCGGTTTTTGGCTTGCCTTGGGGTGGATTCCGTATAGAAGATGGATTTTTAATTACAGATAATGGATTTGAACGTTTAACTAATATCGATCATGTAATAATTAAGTAAGAAACATGTTGAAAAAATCGTTAGTTTAATTTTTGAAAATCATGGTCCTTTCAAAATTTTAGCAGGATCATGGTTTTCTTATGTACTTTTTAGTTTTATGAGAGCTTTACTAATGGAAAGCAATCTAGTCTATTAAAAGTTACGACTCACATGTGGTTGGATGAGATATTAGTACAAAAAATAGATTATGGATTTATATATGTTACGCAGGTATTTGCATGTAAAAAGAGATGCCTTTTTGCAATATTTCATAAAATCCTTTATATTGTTCTATAATTTTCAACACGGTATTATTGAAATAATGCATTAAGAATATAGAGTATTTTATACTAAGCAATATTTTCTTTGGATATATAGCTTAAATGTTTGCTTTATTACGTTGAATTTATGTTAAACTTGAATGTATAATGTTCGAATAGTGATTTTATTTCTTATTCAGAAACTATTTATTCAGAAACTATGGAAATATGGAAATAAGGAGGGGAGTGTGTGAAACCATTACTAGAATTGCAAAATGTTAGTAAAACCTTTCCGGGTGTTAAAGCTTTGGACAAGGTGCATTTTGATATTTATCCAGGTGAAGTTCATTCACTTGTTGGTGAAAATGGTGCCGGAAAATCTACTTTTATCAAAATTATTGCTGGAGAGTATGAGCCAGATGAAGGCTCAGAAATTAGAATAAATGGTGAAGTTGTTGAGATTAATGGTATCAGAGATTCAATGCAACATGGTATAGCAGTCATTTACCAAGATATTAGTTTGTTTGGAAATCTAACAGTTGCGGAAAATATTGTTATCAATCAAATTATTTATCAAGGTAAGAAAAAAATGGATTGGGGCTGGGCTAGAAAAAAGGCAGAAGAAGCACTTGAAACTTTAGGTTCAGATATTGATCCAATGGAAACCTTGGAGAATTTGTCTGTTGCAAGACAGCAGATTGTTGCTATTGCGGGAGCAATTGCCCAAGATGCAAAGTTAATCATTATGGATGAGCCGACATCGACTCTTTCTCGTAGTGAAATAGACAACCTCTATACAATTGTTGATGATTTAGCAGCCAAAAACATTGCTATTATTTTTATTTCTCACAAAATGGATGAGTTGTTTAGATTGAGCGATCGTTTTACAGTTCTCAGAGATGGACAATATATCGATACACTGGATGCTAAGAAAACAACAGAGGATCAGCTCGTCTCTTTGATGGTCGGTAGAGAAATTAATATTATTAATTATGCTAGCGATACAATTAGTGATGAAGTAGTTCTAAGTGTCGATAAACTTAGCAAAAAAGGAAATTACAAAGATATTTCGTTTGAGTTGCATAAGGGTGAGGTCTTAGGAATTACTGGTCTTGTAGGTTCTGGTAGAACCGAAATGGTCGAAACAATTTTTGGTATTAGATCAGCTGATAGTGGCACATTAACGATAAATGGTGAAGAAAAGGTTATTACATCCACAACCGAAGCGTTAGAAAATTCAATAGCATACATTCCTGAAGATAGAAAAAGTGATGGTTTAGTTCTATCAAAAACTCTTGAAGAAAACATTACTTTACCAGTTTTGAAAAGGTATGCAAATAAATTGAGTATCATTGATCAAGAGTAACTTGCAAGTTAAACTGAAACGCAATTCCATACAATGTTAGTTTCTTTTTCATCAGGCTGCAGCCTGATGAAAATTTTCTGCGCTTTGCCCATCC
>JGI24707J26582_10001243_pt1 | contig 20229 bp, 22 predicted proteins | sample BioPla1DNA1_FD_26582 | JGI IMG/M metagenome (IMG submission 26582)
AATGTCAAACGTTATGCAAAATATTTGCATAAATTAACGAAAGATACACAATTTATTATTATTACGCATCGTAGAGGTACGATGGCTGCTGCAGATATCCTATACGGTATTACTATGCAGGAAAAAGGTGTATCTACTTTAGTTTCGGTGAATCTGATAGAAAATGAACTAGATAAATAGGAAGATGTATCTATTGTAATGATAATGATACTATTATCGCCTTTCGCAATTACTTAAGTTAAATATAATTATAATGAGGTGTGGAATATGGGAACAAAAAAAACTGGTTTTTTCGGACGTTTGGTACAGGGATTAACGAAAACAAGAAACAGTATTACCAATGGAATTGATGCAATTTTTAGTGGTTTTTCTAGTATTGATGAAGATTTCTATGAAGAGCTAGAAGAAATTCTAATAATGGCAGATTTGGGAATTAATACAACTACTGCAATTCTTGATAATTTAAGGCAAAAGGTAAAAGAAGAGAAAATAAAAGAACCATCAGAATGTAGACAATTACTAATTAATAGTATGAAAGAACAAATGCAACTTGGAGAGTGTGCCTATGAATTTGAGGATAGAAAATCAGTTGTACTTTTAATTGGTGTTAATGGTGTTGGTAAGACTACTTCGGTAGGTAAAATGGCAGGACAGTTAAAAGACAAGGGTAAGAAGGTTATGGTAGCGGCTGCGGATACCTTCCGTGCTGCAGCAATCGAACAATTAACCGAATGGGCTCATCGCGCTAATGTTGAAATTATAGCGCAGAAAGAGGGTTCTGATCCAGCAGCTGTCATTTATGATGCTGTTACCGCTGCAAAATCTAGGAATGTCGATGTGCTCTTATGTGATACCGCAGGAAGACTCCATAATAAGAAGAACCTTATGGAAGAATTAAAGAAAATTAATCGTGTTATCGACAGAGAGTATCCGGAAGCGTACCGTGAGACTTTAGTAGTTCTGGATGGAACTACTGGTCAAAATGCACTTGCACAAGCAAAGGAATTTAATGAGGTTGCAGATATTACAGGTATCGTACTAACTAAATTGGATGGAACTGCAAAAGGAGGTATTGCAATTGCCATTCAATCAGAGCTTGGTATTCCTGTCAAATATATTGGTATTGGAGAGAAGATGGATGACTTGCAGAAATTTAATGCAGATGATTTTATAAATGCATTATTTGAAAAGAATGAATAGGAGATAAAAATATGATGACACTTGATAAATTTGAAGAAGCTGTCGAAGTGGTAAAGAAGGTAACCCTCCATACCGATCTAATGTATAGTGATTATCTTACCAATGCCACGGGTAACAAGGTGTATCTAAAGCCTGAAAATATGCAGTTTACAGGTGCTTATAAAGTTCGTGGTGCCTATTACAAAATTAGTACTCTTTCAAAAAAGGAAAGGGATAAAGGCTTAATTACCGCATCGGCAGGGAATCATGCACAGGGTGTTGCATATGCAGCAAAGCTCTATAATGCAAAAGCGGTAATCATAATGCCTACAACTACTCCGCTTATTAAGGTGAACCGTACGAAAAGTTATGGCGCAGAAGTGATATTGCATGGGGATGTATATGATGAGGCATGTGAATACGCCTATAAATTAGCTGAAGAGAAAGGATATACCTTTATCCATCCTTTTAACGATGAGGTATTGTCTACTGGTCAAGGAACGATAGCAATGGAAATATTTAAAGAACTTCCTACAGTAGATATTATCCTAGCTCCCGTTGGAGGTGGCGGATTACTGGCTGGTGTATCAACACTGGCAAAAATGTTAAATCCAAACATCAAAGTTATAGGAGTGGAACCTGCCAACGCAGCCTGTATGAAGGCTTCTTTAAAAGCAGGTCATGTTGTCACACTTCCTGGAGTAGATACCATTGCAGACGGTACAGCTGTAAAGACACCGGGCGATGTTATCTTCCCATACATACAAAAAAATGTAGATGATATTATAACGGTAGAGGATCATGAGTTGATTGTAGATTTCCTTGATATCATTGAGAATCATAAAATGGTGGTAGAAAACTCTGGACTTCTTACTGTTGCTGCATTAAAACATCTCAAATGCAAAGATAAAAAGGTAGTATCCATACTTAGCGGTGGTAATATGGATGTCATCACCCTTTCATCTGTTGTGCAGCTTGGTCTAATACAAAGAGGTAGAGTATTCACGATATCGGTTCTACTTCCCGACCGTCCTGGTGAGTTGGTTAATGTTGCCTCCATTATTGCTAAAGCCCAAGGTAATGTTATTCGTTTGGATCATAATCAGTTTGTAAGCATTAATCGTAATAAGGCTGTAGAACTTACAATCACAATGGAAGCTTTCGGTGAAGAACATAAAAACCAGATCGTGCAAGCGNTGATTGACCAAGGTTATGANCCAAAGCTATGTACNCCAAGTAAGTTATATTAATTATCTATATTTGATAGTANTATATTTGATAGTAGTTATCGCAAGCCGCCTTTGGCAATTGGCTTTGTGAGAACTAACTATCATTTATAAAGTGATTTATACTGCTTTTATTTCATTTTTAAGTGTATTACGAATTGTGACAAGTTATAAAGAAAACGATTATTTTTGTAAACTATTCTATTGCCCAAGTTATTTACTTTAACTTCCAGGTTTGTTATAATAGAAATATCAGAATATTCGATAAAAATTGCAGTATACGCAATACAATTCTTTATTAATCTTAAAGTAATAACTTATACAATTCTGTATATATAATCCTACTGTATTTCCTAAGTGATCACAAATGGATATATTTTATAGAGTCCATAATGAAAGCGAAAGTTATGGTTGACATTGGGTATAGAATAGCGTAGTATAAATACAAGAACATTAGTTCGTTTAAGGAGGATAATATATAATGGCAAAGGACGACAAATTAAAAGCTTTGGAATCTGCCGTAGCGCAGATAGAAAAGCAATATGGTAAAGGTTCTATTATGAAATTAGGCGATACTGACCACCATATGAATGTGGAGACAATACCAACAGGTTCTATCAGTTTGGATGTAGCATTAGGTTTAGGCGGTATTCCTAGGGGTAGAATTGTTGAGGTTTACGGTCCGGAATCAAGTGGTAAGACAACGGTTGCCCTACATATGGTTGCAGAAGTGCAGAAGAAGGGCGGTATAGCTGGTTTTATCGATGCGGAGCATGCTTTGGATCCGGCTTATGCGAAGAAAATCGGAGTCGATATTGATAATTTATATATATCTCAGCCAGATAACGGTGAACAAGCTTTGGAAATAACTGAGACTATGGTACGTTCCGGTGCGGTTGATATCGTTATAGTAGACTCAGTTGCTGCATTAGTGCCTAAGGCGGAAATTGACGGTGAAATGGGAGATTCCCATGTTGGTCTGCAAGCAAGATTAATGTCCCAAGCATTAAGAAAGCTTACAGCGGTAATTAGCAAATCCAATTGTATCGTTATCTTCATTAATCAACTTCGTGAGAAAGTTGGTATTATGTTTGGTAATCCAGAGACCACTACGGGTGGTCGTGCATTGAAGTTCTATTCCTCAATCCGATTGGATGTAAGACGAATTGAATCCATCAAGCAAGGCGGAGAAATTATAGGTAATCGTACCCGTATCAAGGTTGTTAAGAATAAAATTGCACCACCTTTCAAAGAGGCTGTCTTTGATATTATATTTGGAAAAGGTATTTCAAGAGAAGGCGATATACTAGATTTGGCTGCTGAAGCGAATATTATTAATAAGAGTGGTGCTTGGTATTCTTATAAAAGTAATAAGATCGGTCAAGGTCGTGAAAATGCAAAGCAGTTCCTTTCTGAAAATCCTGAGATTATGAGTGAAGTTGAAGAATTGGTTAGAGAGAAGTATACTTTAAAACCAGCAAGTAATAATACTGAAGAAGTAGAAGAAAAAGAAGAAGAGTAATAAGTGATAATTAAATTCAGGCTGTCTTAATATAATTAGGACAGCCTTTTATTAATATGAAATTGCTCTTTCTAGGATATGCAGCCATGCTCGGCACAAAAGTTTCGTTAACGAAAATCTACCTTATGAGAAAACATATGTAAAAACTTACATAAAAGTGTAGTATTAAACTCCCCAATATGCAATGATTAGTGAATAAATACAGGGATGGTGATATAGATGATAATTACCCAGATTGAAAGAATAACAAAGACCAAAGTTAAAATATATATCGACGGAGAATATGCATTCCCCCTTTTTCAGAAAGATGTTATCAAATTGAAATTAGAGGAAGGTATGGAACTCCCGGAGAAAATCTATGAGGAGATTCGTGAGAAAATTATACTATATAGATCTAAACAGAAGGCATTGTCACTTTTAAAAACTAGAGATCGTACTGAGTTAGAACTTTACAGAAAACTGAAAGATGCCGGATATCCAGAAGATCTTATAGAGCGAACCATTGAATATATTAATTCCTATGGGTACCTGAATGATGAGCGCTATGCATCCAACTATATTAGAGATAGAAAATTTAGAAAAAGCAAACTAGCTATAGAGATGGAGCTTGGTAGGAAAGGGATAAATAAGGATATTCTTGAACCTATTTTTGAAATGGAGTATAAGGAAGAGGTAAGCGAAGATCCAGAAATCATTGCCATAAAAAAAGCAATACAGAAGAAAAATAAGGATATAAGTAATCTTACATGGGAGGAAAAGCGTAAAATTGTAGCATCCCTATATAAAAAAGGATTTGCTATTGATAAGATAAATCAAATTATAGAAATTTGAATCATAGCCACAATATACCAGTTTTTCTTAAATTATCCTTGCAATTCTACTATAAATAACTTAGAATTATAATTGGCATAAAATTTGGATTTAATTTAACAATAGAAGAAAATGGAGGGCTGAATATGAGTAATACAGCAGCACAACTGTCAGCAAGAGAACGAATCACCTCATTGCTGGACGATAATAGTTTTGTTGAAGTTGGTGCTTTAGTTACCAGAAGAAGTACTGACTTTAATCTGCAACAGAAAGAAATTCCAGCTGACGGGGTTATAACCGGCTATGGTCTTATCGGTGGTAATCTCGTATATGTCTATAGTCAGGATGCAACTGCAATGGGTGGTTCAATTGGAGAGATGCATTCTAAGAAAATTGCACATATATATGATTTGGCACTTAAAGTTGGTGCTCCTGTTATAGGGCTAATTGATTCTGCAGGTATGCGATTACAGGAAGCTACCGATGCTCTAAACGGCTTTGGGGAAATTTATCAGAAGCAGGCACTTGCTTCCGGAGTGATTCCTCAAATTACAGCGATCTTTGGAAATTCCGGTGGTGGCTTAGCTGTTATGGCTTCTTTAAGTGATTTTTCATTTATGGAGGCTAATAATGCCAAGTTATTTGTGAATTCACCGAATGCTTTGATTGGTAATTATAAAGAAAAATTAGATACATCCAAAGCGGATTTCCATGCAGAAGCAGGAACCGTTGATTATGTAGGAGAATCTGAAGCAGATGTAATTAATAAAATCCGTGAGCTACTCATGATTTTACCTAACAACAATGAAGATGATGCTTCTTACGACGAATGTACGGATGATTTAAATCGTCTTGTACCACAATTATCTTCAACCGTTGGCGATGCCAGTAGAGCACTTACTGTAATATCCGATAATCAATTTTTCTTTGAAGTTAAATCAGATTATGCAAAAGAAATGGTAGTAGGCTTTATACGTCTAAATGGTATGACAGTAGGAGCAGTTGCAAATCGTACCGAGATTTTAGATGAAGAAGGAAAAGTTAAAGAGAAATTCGATGGTTCTTTAACTAGTGCTGGTTGTGAAAAAGCAACTGAATTTGTTACCTTCTGTGATGCCTTTAACATTCCTGTACTTACACTAACCAATGTAAATGGTTATAATGCAACCTTAGAAGAAGAAAAAACTATAGCAAAAGCTACTGCTAAATTAACTTATGCATTCGCTAATGCTACGGTTCCTAAGGTTAACTTCATTGTTGGAAAAGCTTATGGAAGCGCCTATATAACAATGAATTCTAAACATATTGGTGCGGATATAGTTTTCGCACTTCCAAATGCGCAGATAGGTATGATGGATTCTAATCTTGCTGCTCAAATTATGTATGCAGATGAAGATGCCGACACGATAAAGGAAAAATCTTCAGAATATGCCGAATTGCAATCTAGCGTTTTGGCTGCTGCAAAGAGAGGATATGTCGATGCAATTATTGAACCGGAAACGGTTAGAAAACATGCGATATATTCCTTAGAAATGTTATTTACAAAGAGAGAGAGTCGCCCTGCGAAAAAGCATGGTTCCCTATTATAGAATGAGGTGGAATGATGGGAATATTAAGTAGTAATTTAAATATATTTTTACAGAAATCATTATCAGAACGATTGGAAACTGCATCCCTAAACACCTTACTTGGTTTACTAATTGTTTTTGCTGTTTTAATATTAATCATATTTATAATAGATGCGTTCCGAATAATCCCTTACCTACAAGAAAAAAGAGCCAACAAGGTAAAACATACGGAAACTAACAGCAACGCAGTTGACAATGTAATTAATCAAATTATTGAAAATGAAGAAACGGAAGTTATAACAGATGATTATGAATTAATCGCTGTTATTACTGCAGCAATTTGCGCCTCCATGGGGGAAGACGTTCCTGCGGATGGATTAATTGTTCGTTCAATTCGTAAAGTTAACAAAAGAAGATAGATATCGTATCAACGTTAAGACAAAATTAAGGGATATCAATACAAGGAGGATTCAACATGAAAAATTATACTATCACAGTAAATGGTAATACGTATGAAGTAACTGTAGAAGAGGGATTTAATTCTGCTGGTCAAACTGCTCCAGTAGCACCTGTTAAACCAGCTGCACCTGCTGTAAAACCTGCAGCACCCGTTCAAGCAGCACCTGCACAGGCAGCTCCAGCAGCAAAACCTGCGGCATCTGGCGCAGCGGGAAGTATACAAGTCAATGCACCTATGCCAGGCAAAATAAATAGTGTAAAAGTAAATATCGGACAATCCGTTAAAAAAGGTGATGTTGTCGTAATACTTGAGGCAATGAAGATGGAAAATGAGATCGTTGCTTCTGAAGACGGTACCATTGCAAGTGTTGATGTAACTGTTGGACAATCAGTTGAACCAGGTGATGTTTTAGTTACTTTAAATTAAATTGATTTTGCATTGTGAATAATAATATACAATATGCGAAATCCCGAAGAGGGAGGATTTATAATGGACTATATATTAGAAACACTATCGGGATTGCTTAGAGATTCAGGATTTTATTCGATTACTTATAAGAATGTAATCATGATTGTAGTAGCATGTGGATTATTATACTTAGCAATTCGTAAGGATTATGAACCACTTCTTTTAATCCCGATCGCTTTTGGAATGTTACTTGTCAATCTGTTTCCAGGAATTATGGCTAAGCCAATATATGATGCCAATGGAGAATTGGTTTCCGCTGGTGGTTTGTTACATTATTTTTATCTTGGAGATGAATTTGGTATATGGCCATCGCTTATTTTCCTTGGCGTAGGAGCAATGACTGATTTCGGACCATTGATTGCAAATCCATCTAGTTTCCTACTTGGAGCCGCTGCACAATTTGGTATCTTCGCAGCATATTTTGGCGCAATTTTATTAGGGTTTGAAGATGGAGCGGCTGCTGCTATATCAATTATAGGTGGAGCGGACGGACCTACTTCCATCTTCCTAGCTTCAAAACTTTCTCCGGGATTGATGGGACCAATCGCTGTTGCAGCATATTCCTATATGTCTCTTGTTCCAATTATTCAGCCACCAATTATGAAGTTATTAACAACAAAGGAAGAACGTAAAATTAAAATGGAACAATTGCGACCAGTTTCCAAATTAGAAAAAATCCTTTTCCCTATTGTTGTAACAATCATTGTGGTATTAATACTTCCTACTATGGCACCCCTTGTTGGAATGCTTATGTTAGGAAATCTATTTAGAGAATGTGGCGTTGTTCGTCAGCTTACGGATGTTGCTTCCAATGCTCTTATGTATATCGTTGTTATATTACTGGGAACTTCAGTTGGTGCTACTACAAGTGCAGAGGCTTTCTTAAACATCAGTACTTTAAAAATTGTTGTTCTTGGATTAATCGCTTTTGCATTTGGTACAGCAAGTGGAGTTATATTTGGTAAAATCATGTGTAAGGTAACCGGCGGAAAGATCAATCCGTTAATTGGCTCTGCTGGTGTATCTGCTGTTCCTATGGCTGCTAGAGTATCACAAAAAGTAGGAGCAGAAGCGGACCCAACAAATTTCTTATTAATGCATGCAATGGGACCAAACGTAGCGGGAGTAATCGGTACTGCAGTTGTAGCAGGTACATTTTTAGCAATCTTTGGAGCTTAAATAACACATAAGACATCTTATAAAAGAATATAGAATGATTTGATTGTAAAATTAAACAGGAGGAAAGTAATGGCAGAACAAGTTAAAAGACCGGTTAAGATAACTGAAACAATATTACGTGATGCCCACCAATCCTTAATTGCAACTCGAATGACAACGGAGCAAATGCTTCCAATCATTGAGAAAATGGATCAGGTTGGTTATCATGCAGTAGAATGCTGGGGCGGCGCTACATTTGACGCTTCCTTACGTTTCCTAAAGGAAGATCCTTGGGAAAGATTAAGACAATTAAGAAAAGGATTTAAAAATACAAAGCTTCAAATGCTGTTTCGTGGACAAAATATCCTTGGATATCGCCATTATGCAGATGATGTTGTAGCTTATTTTGTTCAAAAGTCTCTTGCGAATGGTATTGATATTATTCGTATCTTTGATGCCTTAAATGACCTTCGTAATCTAGAATGTGCAGTTAATGCAGCAAATAAGGAAAATGGTCATGCACAGATTGCGATTTCCTATACCTTAGGGGATGCTTATACCCTAGATTACTATGTAGATATGGCTAAGAGAATTGAAAGTATGGGAGCTTCCTCAATTTGTATTAAGGATATGGCTGGACTTTTAGTTCCATATAAAGCGACAGAATTAGTAACTGCATTAAAATCTGCAGTTAAGATTCCAATTGATCTTCATACCCATTACACCAGTGGTGTTGGCTCAATGACTTACTTAAAAGCAGTAGAAGCAGGCTGTGATATTATTGATACTGCAATGTCACCATTTGCTTTGGGTACCAGTCAGCCAGCAACAGAAGTTATGGTTGAAACCTTTAAGGGTACACCATACGATACTGGATTTGATCAAAAATTACTTTCTGATATAGCGGATCATTTCCGTCCAATACAAGAAAAAGCATTAGAAACAGGAAGATTAAACCCAAAAGTTATGGGTGTTAATATTAAGACCTTATTATATCAAGTGCCAGGTGGAATGCTTTCCAACCTTATTTCACAATTAAAGGAACAGAATGCAGAAGACAGATACTATGAGGTACTTGAGGAAATTCCTAGAGTCCGTAAAGATTTTGGTGAGCCTCCTCTAGTAACACCTTCAAGCCAGATTGTTGGTACTCAGGCAGTTCTTAATGTATTAACAGGAGAGCGTTATAAGATGATAACGAAAGAATCCAAAGCAATGCTTTCTGGTCAGTACGGACAGACAGCAAAGCCATTCAATCCTGAGGTAGTTAAGAAGGCCATAGGAGATGCTGAGTCAATTACATGTCGCCCTGCAGATTTGATAGAGCCTGAATTGAAGAAGATTGAAGCAGAGATTGCTGATTGGAAGGAACAGGATGAGGACGTATTATCCTATGCATTATTCCCACAGGTTGCTATGGATTTCTTTAAGTATAGACAAGCACAGAAAACAAAGGTAGATGTAACTGCTGCTGATACACAGAACCAAGCATATCCCGTATAAAACAGGCAAGTCAAACGATAATATATACTAAGTTATAAATATCTATAAGTTTAAGTCCAACCAAAGATTGCGATAGATGGAAAATCGTAAATTTGGTTGGACTTTATTTATAGTTAATTAAATCTTTATAAAACAGTCAATCAAATCATCATCATAAATACTTCAAAAAACTTTATTATTACTATAATAAATTGCTTGACAAACATCTCATATTTCGTTATACTACCATCTGTAAAGTAAATTCCTTTACAGGTGGTGTTTCATATATGAGTCAACAAGACAATACAATTGATAAATTAGATGAAATTGTTCAACTAGCGATACTTTTTGATTTCTATGGTGAGTTATTGAATGACCGTAAGAAACAAATTTTTGGCGATTATGTATTGAACGATTTATCTCTCGGTGAAATTTCTGATTTACAGGGGATAAGCAGGCAAGGTGTCTATGATGTCGTTAAACGCTGCAGTCAGGAATTGAAAAATTACGAAGATAGATTAGGGTTAATCAAAAAGTTCAAAATAGTAAAAGAAAAATTGATGCGGATAAAAGAAATTGTATCCCTAGATGAGCATACTAGTGATAGGTCAACCCATTATGAAATATTAACATTGGCAGATGATATTTTAAAGGAGTTATAGTCGAATGGCATTTGAAAATTTATCAGATAAATTTCAGAATATATTTAAGAATTTAAAGGGTAAAGGCAGACTTTCAGAAGCAGATGTAAAAGCAGCTCTTAGGGAAGTTAAATTGGCCCTTCTAGAGGCCGATGTTAACTTTAAAGTGGTAAAGAACTTTATTGCTACCATACGGGAAAGAGCTGTAGGGCAGGATGTACTCAATAGCCTTACACCCGGCCAGATGGTTATTAAAATCGTTAATGAAGAGATGGTTAAACTTCTCGGCGATGAAACAGTTGAACTACAATTAAAACCGGCTAATGAGATTACCATCATTATGATGTGCGGTTTACAGGGTGCTGGTAAAACCACTACTGCGGCAAAGCTAGCAGGGAAATTAAAATCCAAAGGTAGAAAGCCATTATTGGTTGCATGTGACGTTTATCGTCCTGCTGCGATAGAGCAATTACAAATCAATGGAGAGAAACAGGGCGTAAGCGTTTTCTCTATGGGAGATAAACATAAGCCATTAAATATAGCAAAAGCTGCATTAGAACATGCACAGAAAAACAACTATAATGTTGTAATTATAGATACAGCCGGACGACTTCATATTGATGAAGGCATGATGGAGGAATTGCAAGAAATTAAAGAAAATCTTTCGATTCATCAAACCGTTTTAGTTGTAGATGCTATGACCGGACAGGATGCGGTTAATGTATCAGAGATGTTCCATGAGAAACTTACAATTGATGGTGTTATATTAACGAAGTTAGATGGCGATACTCGAGGTGGTGCTGCATTATCTATACGAGCAGTTACCGGCCGTCCTATCCTCTATGTTGGTATGGGAGAAAAATTATCAGATTTGGAACAATTTTATCCGGATAGAATGGCTTCCCGTATTCTTGGAATGGGTGATATCCTTACCTTAATTGATAAAGCACAGGCAGAATTTGATGTCGATAAGGCCAAAGAACTGGAAAAGAAAATTAAGAAAGCAGAATTTGATTTCAATGATTTCTTGGACCAGATGCAACAGGTTAAGAAGATGGGTGGTCTTAACGATATCCTTGGTATGATCCCTGGAATGGGAAGTAAATTAAAGGATGTAGAAATCGATGAAAATGCCCTTTCATCCACAGAAGCTATCATTTATTCTATGACTAAGAAGGAACGCTCAAACCCTGAGATATTAAATCCTTCGCGTAAAAGAAGAATTGCAGCCGGTGCTGGTGTTGATATAAGTGAAGTAAACGCTTTAGTAAAGCAATTTGACCAGACTAGAAAAATGATGAAACAATTTTCCGGTATGATGGGTAAGGGTGGCAGAAGAGGTAAATTCAAATTACCATTTGGATTTTAGTATTAGCAAAGGTAAAAAGTGTTGTTAAACAACAGTTTTTATAAATAATTCAAGGCAAATGATTGGTTACCAATTTATTTGTACATTATTCAAAAAAGATTATAACAACTTTTTTGAATTTATACTTCAGATNTAAGGAGGTGAATTTACGTGGCAGTTAAAATTAGATTAAAAAGATTAGGACAGAAAAAAGCTCCTTACTATAGAATCGTTGTTGCTGATTCCAGATCACCTAGAGATGGTAGATTTATCGAGGAAATCGGTACTTATGATCCTTTAAAAAATCCTAGCGTATTTAACGTTAATGAGGAAGCAGCTAAGAAATGGCTTGCAAATGGCGCTAAACCAACAGAAACTGTAGGTAAAATTTTCAAGAATGCTGGTATTCTCTAAGCATCGGAGGTGATATAATGAAGGAATTAGTAGAAATTATCGCTAAATCACTCGTGGATCATCCCGATGAGGTTGTTGTTACGGAAACTGAAACCGACAAAGCACTTGTTGTGGAACTAAAAGTAGCTTCTGAGGACATGGGTAAGGTTATAGGTAAACAAGGCCGTATTGCCAAATCCATCCGTACCGTAGTAAAAGCAGCCGCAACAAAGGATGACAAAAAGGTAGTAGTTGAGATTCTGCAGTAACACATTATCCTCATATTGAAGTGAACTTTTAAGTTTCACTTGTCATAACAAAATTTTTGCAGGATCATTGGAGCTGTCTGTTATGTCCTTTCTGACATAGTATGACAGCTCTTTTATTTAGCAGCAGTCAAGTCGAGTATGAAGATTTACCAAACTTGCCCCGGTAAAGCTTCATAACAATATCAATTAAATGAACGCAGAGGGACAGATAGAATGGATACTTATTTAAGAGTTGGTGTAATAAGTTCAACCCACGGAATTCGTGGCGAAGTGAAGGTATATCCTACAACAGATGATGTAAATCGTTTTAAAGAACTGAAAGAAGTTATCCTTGATACTGGAAAGGATTTGCTTCCCTTGGAAATCGAAAATGTAAAGTTTTTCAAGAAAATGGTTATCCTAAAATTCAAAGGGATTAATGATATCAATGATATTGAAAAATATCGTGGCAAGGACTTACTTGTTACTAGAGAGAATGCAGTTCCTTTAGAAGAAAATGAATATTTTATCTATGATGTGCTTGGTTCAGTTGTTGTTACGGAGGATGGAACTCAATTAGGAATACTGGAAGAAATATTAACTACAAGTGCGAATGACGTCTATGTCGTTAGAACCGACACCAATAAAGAGATTCTCCTTCCTTCTATAAAAGAATGTATCTTAGATATCAATTTAGAGGAAAAGAAAATTACTGTTCATTTAATGGATGGGTTGTTATAATTAACGGTTTTAACTTGTTTGAGGGCTTTTGACCCTATAATCAATTTTTATATAAAGGAAAGGTATGGTAATTAAGATGGATTTTCATGTGCTCACCTTATTTCCTGAGATGGTTTCCCAGGGATTAAACACCAGTATCACCGGCAGGGCAATCGATAAGGGATTGATTTCTTTAAATACAGTGAATATAAGGGACTTTAGCAAGGACAAGCATCAAAGAGTGGATGATTATCCCTACGGCGGTGGTGCAGGTATGGTAATACAGGCAGAGCCGGTGTATGAGTCCTATACCTACTTAATTAATCAAATCAATAAAAAGTATGATAATAAGCCTGATATTAAAAATAAGCAGACTAGAGTTATTTATGTAACTCCACAGGGACCAGTATTCAATCAGAGTATGGCGCAGGAACTTTCGAAGGAAGAAGACTTAATATTTCTATGCGGTCACTATGAAGGAATTGATGAACGTGTTCTAGAAATGATTGTTACCGATTATATATCAATTGGAGATTATGTCCTTACCGGTGGGGAACTACCAGCAATGGTTATGATTGATGCTATTGCAAGGTTAATACCAGGTGTATTAAATAATGATACTTCTTCTGAATTTGAGTCATTGCATGATAATTTACTGGAATATCCGCAGTACACCCGTCCTGAAGTTTTCCAAGGACGCCGGGTTCCGGAAATTCTTTTGTCTGGTCATCATGCGAAAATCGAGAAATGGAGGAGAGAGCAGGCAATCCAACGGACCTTAAATCGCCGACCGGATCTTCTACCAGAAGCGAACTTGACTCCAAAAGAAAGGGAGTATCTACGACAACTTCAGCAGTAAAATTCAATAATTTATTATAAATATTTTTATAAAAATACTTGCATTCCATACCATTCTATGTTAAAGTAATTTATTGTGAGACGAGATGGTCCTCTAATATGATTTGATATATTAAGAACATCTAATTTTAATAGGAGGTCACAAAATGAACGATATTATTAAGAGTATTGAAGCGGAACAATTAAAAGATAAGGTTGCTGATTTTAATGTAGGTGATACTGTTCGTGTTCACGCTAAAGTTAAAGAGGGTAACCGTGAAAGAACTCAGATTTTTGAGGGAACTGTTTTAAAGAGACAGAACGGTGGCGCAAGAGAGACATTTACTGTTAGAAAAACATCCAACGGTATTGGTGTTGAAAAAACTTGGCCATTGCATAGTCCTATTATCGAGAATATCGAAGTAGTTAGACATGGTAAAGTAAGACGTGCAAAACTGTACTATTTACGTGATAGGGTTGGTAAGAAAGCTAAAGTTAAAGAAGCAATCAAATAGTACAAGGAATAAAGAAGCATTTAAGGGACAATACATATTTGTAATTGTCCCTTTTTTAGAAAACAAATCTATATTATAATTGTAATGGGCTTTTACATGCTCATATAAATTTAAAATATTTACTTCATTTTGGATTGAAAGGTACTGGTATCCTATGGATTATGATTTTGATAGAGAAAGTAAAAGACCGCTAATCATGAAAATAATTAGGGAAATATTTGTGTGGTCATTACAAATAGCGGCGGTAATCTTATTGGCGTATTTTATTGTTTATTATACCGTGGAAAAGACGGATATGGTCGGTGTTTCTATGGAGGAAACCTTATACGATGGGGAATCTATCATAATAAATAAATTTTCTTACCGTTTCAGGGATCCCAGCCGTTTCGAAGTAATAGTTTTTAAGCAAAGTGGTAAGGAGCATAGTTATTATAATATTAAACGGATCATCGGATTACCGGGGGAAACTGTTCAAATAATAGATAATAAAATATATATTAATGGAAGTGTTGTAGAGGAACCTATGAATGTGGACCCGATGATTAATTATGGCCTTGCAGAAGAAGCAATTACATTAGAAGAGAATGAATACTTTTTACTTGGCGATAATCGAAATAATAGTGAGGATAGCCGGTTTGCAAGTGTCGGAACTATCCGAAGGGAAGAAATCATAGGAAAAGCTTTCTTGCGTCTCTCCCCATTTAATTTTGTAGACAAGCTGAACCTTAAAATTATAGAAACAGAAGAGTAGTTATTACAGAAATGAGGATGAATATGATTCAATGGTATCCGGGCCATATGGCCAAAGCAAAGCGAATGATGCAGGATAATATTAAGCTAATCGATGTGGTAATTGAGCTGGTAGATGCCCGTGTTCCACTCTCCAGCAAGAATCCGGATATTGATAAATTAGCAAATAATAAATCTAGAGTAATATTATTAAATAAATATGATATGGCTGATCAACGTCATACAGATGCCTGGAAAGATTATTTTGAAGCAAAAGGATACTTTGTTGCGCTAGTGAATTCAAAAAGTGGTAAAGGTGTTAAACAGGTGCGGGAAATTGTTAACAAAGCCTGTGAAGAAAAAATAGCAAGAGACCGAAGGAAAGGCATTATTAATCGGCCGGTACGGGCTATGGTTGTAGGTATTCCTAATGTAGGAAAGTCTACCTTTATCAATAGTTTTGTCGGTAAAGCGACTACCAAAACCGGTAATAAGCCTGGCGTTACAAAGGGGAAACAATGGATTCGTATCAATAAATTCATAGAGCTTCTGGATACACCTGGTATCCTTTGGCCAAAATTTGAAGATCCTGCCGTTGGGATACGACTTGCCTTGATAGGATCGATTAATGATACGATCATTAATAAAATAGATCTAGCATTGGATTTAATTCTATTTATTCATGAAAATTATCCTGATGCTTTAAAGAAACGTTATGAAATTGAAGTAACAGATCCTTTAGAAGACAAAAAAGATGCCGCCAAAGTACTAGAGCAAGTTGCTATCAAACGCTCTTGCTTATTAAAAGGTGGCGAACCCGATCTAGAACGTGCTGCGAATCTTCTCCTAGACGATTTTCGAAGCACCCGACTCGGCAAAATAACACTTGAATGTCCGTGATAAGCAGATTAGTCCATACATGCTAGAGTCTTTCTCAAGCTTGCTTGAAGAAAGACTATGGCGTGGATGGATAAGTGCAACGCGAGCCTGATAACGCAGTTATCTGGCTCCTAATCTGCTTATCACGGAGTTCAAATTAGCATGAATATTTCTCAAGCTTGCTTGAAGAAAGACTATGGCGTGTATGGATAAGTGTAACGCGAGCGAGATAACGCAGTTACCCGGCTCCTAATCTGCTTATCACAAGTTCAAATTAGCATGAATATTTCTCAAGCTTGCTTGAAGAAAGACTCTAGCATGTATGGATAAGTGTAACGCGAGCGAGATAACGTAGTTATCCGGCTCCTAATCTTCTTATCACTAAAATATAGATATCTAATCATCAATAAATCACGTGATGAACCATGTGATTTATTGTTTTTTGCATTTCACAATAATAACCATATAACCAAAGTATATATAATATTGATTTAAAAATTATAAAATATAATAAGATTAAAATCTAGTATTTAGAATTAAATCTAAAGATGCTATAATCCTACTAGTGTATAAATTTATGAGGTGAATTACGAATGAATAATAATAGGAATGCTAAAAGTGATCGTAAGAAAATTGCAGAGATTAAATTAGAATTTATGCAGGCGGAAATCTCGCAATTACCAATGTTATTACAAAAATATCAAGATGATGAAAGAAGCGGTGTCAAGACATTATGTAAGAAATATAATAATAAATTAACCGCGCTAGACAAAGAATTAAAACGTATTGAAACTATGAAGAAGTATGAACTTCAGTATAAGGATTATGAATACATCTGTGGAGTTGATGAGGTTGGAAGAGGCCCTTTAGCCGGTCCGGTAGTGGCTTGTGCAATTATCCTACCTAAGGATTGTAATATTCTTTATCTTAATGATTCCAAGCAATTATCGGAAAAGAAGAGAGAGGAATTATACGATGAGATAATCGCTTCAGCCGTATCTTTCGGCGTTGGAAGCATACCGCCACAGAAAATTGATGAGTTAAATATTCTGGAAGCTACTTATGAAGCCATGCGTCAAGCGATTAATAATCTATCTGTGAAACCTGATATATTATTGAATGATGCAGTTACGATACCAGATGTTGATATAAAACAGGTACCGATTGTGAAGGGTGATAGCAAAAGTATCTCTATAGCTGCAGCAAGTATTGTTGCAAAAGTTACGAGAGATCGCTTTATGGTGGCTTATGATCAAATTTTTCCAGAATATGATTTCGCCAACAATAAAGGTTATGGTTCAGCAAAACATATCGAAGCGATAAAGAAATTCGGTCCTTCACCAATACATAGAAAAAGCTTTATCAAAAACTTTATCTAAAACTTTCCAGTCACACTTAACTAATCTGCTTATCGTGGATATTGATAATCTCACTTTTTATGGTAATATATTAGTAGGTATTCGAATGGTAATTATAAGTAGGGTGTTGGGATTTTGAGATTAATATATTTTACTGGAGGATAACGATATGGAGAAACAAAAGGGTGATATTCCATTAAAAACAGCGGTTGCCTTATCGTATGATCCTGAGGATTTAGCTCCAAGAGTTATCGCCTCAGGTAAAGGGTATATGGCCGAACGCATTATTGAGAGAGCAAATGAACAAAACATTCCTCTCCACCAAGACGATGCTTTAGCAAGTACCCTATCTAAGCTTGAGTTGGGTTCCAGTATACCACCAGAGCTCTACGATGTAGTAGCCGAAATTCTTGTATTTGTTAGTGATATGGATCAATTAAAGGGTAAGGTGTATGATGAATAAAAGAGAAATAGGCACCTTTTATGAAGAGAAAGCAGCCCGTTACTTAGAAACGAATGGATATCAGATTAAAGCGAAAAACTTTCGATGTAGAATTGGAGAAATTGATTTAATAGCAATCGAAGGAGGATACCTTTGCTTTATTGAAGTAAAATATAGATCCAATGATCGCACTGGAAATCCTGCAGAAGCAATTACACCAACTAAGATTCGAAGAATTACTAGGACTGCGGAATACTACATGTTAGTCAATCGCATCATGCCGGATACCCCTTGCCGCTTTGATGCTGTGATCATATTAGATGATGAAATTACACTTATTAAAAATGCTTTTGATGGGATTCTCTAATATAATCGATTTAAATACGCACAAGAAGTTACTGTGTGTTCTATAATACTAACATCTATCTCTATTTTCGTTCTTATCGTTAATTATCCAACAGAAAGGTAAGGTTTTAATGAAATTTAAAAATAATTCCCACGCACAGATTGATTTTACAATAGATGTACCTTATATTACATTTCCGGTTTTATCGGATATTCCCTTTATTCAACATGGCTTTTCTACTAGGTTGGGCGGAGTAAGTAGCGGTAATTTTGCAACCATGAATCTTGGTTCAGATGCAGTACCGGATGGGGATACCACAGAAAATATTAAGGAGAATTTCTGCAGAATCGCAAATTGTATAGGCTTCGATCCTCAATCGATTGTGGTATCAAAGCAGGTACATAAAACAAATATACTACGTGTTGATGATAAAGACCGTGGAAAAGGCATATGGAAAGAAAGGGATTACGACGAAATCGATGGATTAATCACCAATACACCGAATGTAACCCTTGTCACTAAGTATGCGGATTGTGTACCTCTTTTCTTTGTTGATACGAAGATGAAAACGATTGGACTCACCCATTCAGGATGGCGTGGCACAGTAATGAAGATTGGTAAGATTACCGTAGATAGAATGCAAGAGGAGTTTGGAAGTAATCCAGAGGATATAATTGCAGTCATCGGTCCATCCATTTGCAAAGATTGCTATGAGATCGGGCATGAGGTGGCAACAGAGTTTCAAAAAGTATTTTCTCAAAACGAATTGAACGATATTCTATACGATAAAGGTAATGGAAAATATTTATGTGATTTATGGGCAGCCAATCGCTCTGTCTTATCAGAAGCTGGATTAAGGAAAGAAAACATTCACACGTCACAGGTTTGCACTGCTTGTAATAGTGACTTGCTCTTTTCTCATCGGAAAACCGGTGGTAAACGAGGAAGTCTTGCTGCATTTCTAGCATTAAAATAGCAATTTATAATAACTATATAATATTTATAAGATATACTTGTAACCTAAACTATGTAAGTAAATAAACATATAATATTTAATTTAAAATAATATATAAATGGTAAATGTCTATAATAATCAATAATAAATAATAAATATTGGTAAGCTAGAATTATTATAGATATTAGAGAGATTGGTGTATGATATGAAAAATAAAGCACACATTATTAAAGAGATTGAAGCTGGCAGTATTGCTGAGGAATTAGAGTTAGCTCCTGGTGACGAACTTATTTCCATAAATGGGCATAAAATTAAGGATGCCTTTGATTATTATTATCTGGTAAAAGATGAGGAACTTACAGTAATTATTAAAAAACCAGATGGTGAAGAATGGGAGCTTGAAATAGAAAAGGATTTTGATGAAGACCTTGGTATTGAATTTGTAGAAGGCTTAATGGATGAATGCCTATCCTGTAAAAATAAATGCGTATTCTGTTTTATTGATCAGATGCCACCAGGTATGCGTGATACGCTATATTTCAAGGATGACGATGCTAGACTTTCCTTCCTACAGGGGAATTATGTCACACTCACAAATCTTAGTGACGAAGAAATAGATCGTATTATATTTTATAAATTATCACCGATTAATATATCTGTACACACAACCAATGCTGAATTAAGAAAAAAGATGCTCAACAATCGATTTGCAGGAACAGCTTTGGAAAAAATGCAAAAACTAAAAGATAACGGCATTACAATGAATGGTCAGATAGTATTATGTAAAGGTTGGAATGATGGAGAAGAACTGGAGAGAACCCTTCATGATTTATCAGCGTTTTTACCTGAGATGCAGAGTTTATCCGTTGTACCAGTTGGATTAACCAAATTCCGTGATAATCTAGCACAACTAGAACCTTTTACTAAGGATGATGCAAGGGAAGT
>JGI24707J26582_10001250_pt1 | contig 20148 bp, 19 predicted proteins | sample BioPla1DNA1_FD_26582 | JGI IMG/M metagenome (IMG submission 26582)
AGAAAAAGATGCTCGAGAACAACTGTACTGTTGGTGCGATGGAATGCTGGACAGCCAAAGACCAGTTTGGAGTCATGATATGCAGCGTACTGGGCGAAATGGCCGACGACGGTTATCCCATCTCCTGTGAGACGGATGTGAACGGTGCTGTTACCATGGCGATCCTGAGGGCATGTTCACTTGATGAGGGGCCGGTTTTTCTTGCCGACCTTACCATACGCGATCCTAATAATGATAACTCCGAGCTTCTCTGGCACTGCGGCTGTTTTCCGTATTCACTGAAGGATCCGTCCTGCGGGGCAAAGCTCGTCAACGGCGTGGAGCAGTTCAGGCTCAGGAAGGGCAAACTGACTGTCTGCCGGTTCGATGACCTCAACGGTGTCTATCAGCTCTTCGCTGGCGAAGGGAAGGCCACCACAGGGACAGAGACCAACGGCACATATGTGTATCTTGAGACGGAAAACTGGAAGCGGTGGGAAGAAAAATTCATATTCGGTCCGTACATCCATCATGTGGGCTGCGCTTACGGCAGCTATTTCCCTGCCTTGCGCGAAGCAGCCCGCTATCTTGACATCAAATTCGACCAGGTCGATGACGAGGGACCTTTCAGTCTCTGAAAAAGGTGCCGGGTACGACGTTCAGACACTTGTTGGCATGGCATCTGCCTTAGATAAGTGTCCGGGAGCAGTGCCCGGCGTCCGGATTCTGCATGCAAGCGGAAGAAGCCATGTCTGCGCTGTAAAAATCATTGACAACTGAATAAAAAAGCAGTAAAATACTCTTAGAGAGTTAGCCCAGGCTAACACCAGGGATCTGATAGATCATGCGAAAGGAATCACTGGATGAATTTTAACAAATCAAAGGAAATGTATCTGGAAACCATATACATCCTTGAAAGCGATCATGATCACGCCCATGTGGCTGATATAGCCGAAAGACTCGGCATAACGAAACCAAGCGTGACTAAGGCGATGAACCGCTTGAAGGAAGAAGGCCTCATCAACAAGGAGACCTACGGACACATTACCCTGACCGAAAAAGGAGAAGCCCTCGCTGTAAAGATCTATCACAAACACTGCACCATCGCCAGTTTTCTGGAGAAGTCTCTGGGACTCAGTCCGGAAGAAGCGGCAAACAATGCGTGCAGGATGGAACACGTCATTTCTGATAAAATGATGGAGGCAATAGAGGCTTATTTGGAGGATAGTACATCATAGTAAATGCGATACAGGAGGTCAACATGGAACTGGCAATAACTAACTTGTTGTTCAATCGTAAGGCGAAAAACAGGAAACTGGATGCCGTAAAACAGCAGAATCTTACACATGCCAAGGTCAACTGCACTTACAACATCAGGGGGATCGACACGGAGGACAAGTGCATGAAAGATTTCCTGTTCACCCTGGGATGCTTTGAGGGCGAAAAAGTGACGGTTATCTCAGTATTGGCAGATAACTATATCATACATGTAAAGGATGCAAGATACAGCATTGACAAGGAATTGGCCAGAGCTATCCTGATATAGGGATAGCCGGTCTGTCACAATGCACTTTTTTTTGCTTTAAATGTTAGCTTAAGCTAACAAAACACGAACAAGTTGTATACATCCAGGAGGACAATCATGAGGATAGCACTTGCAGGCAACCCGAACAGCGGGAAGACTACTTTATTCAATGCGATCACCGGCAGGATCGAACACGTGGGTAACTGGCCCGGTGTGACTGTTGCCAAAAAAGAAGGANATGTCAAAAGGGAGCTGAACAGGACCGGAAGTACGATCCGTGCGGTGGATCTTCCCGGAGCATACTCCATTTCACCCTTCACATCTGAAGAATGCATTACCAGCAATTTTATCAGGGATGAGGATCCTGATGTGATAATCAACATAGTGGATGCCGCCAGCTTGCGCAGAAGCCTGTTTTTCACGACACAGCTGCTGGAGCTGGGTATCCCTGTAGTCATTGCTCTCAATAAGATAGACCAGGTGAAGAGAAAGGGTATCACCATCAATACTGATAAGCTGGCAGAAAAACTGAAATGCAAAGTGATCGAAACATCTTCCACCCGGAAGAAAGGCCTTGCCGAACTGATCGCTGCTGCTGCAGAGGTCAGAGGTAAAGGTCAGGAGGCGCCTTTCAGCAGTCCGGCCGGTTTGGACGACACAGACAGAGCTGGTGTTGAAGCTGCCGACCGCGAAAGGTTTGCTTTCGTGGATAAGCTGGTGGAGGAAGTGGAGGTCCGGAAAATCGACAGCTCAAGGCTGACGATACAGGATGCGGTGGACCGCATTGTAGCCCATAAGATATGGGGGATCCCCATTTTTGCCGTTGTGATATTTGCTGTATTTTCCATATCACAGGTATGGTTGGGACCGCTGCTGGCCGACTATTTCGTTGGCTGGATCGACGGTTTATATGCCTATGTGGAGGGATTGCTCGGTGATGGGGTATCACCGCTGCTGAGTGCATTATTGCTGGACGGGATCATTGGTGGCGTCGGTGCCGTTGTGGGATTCCTGCCGCTGATCATGGTCATGTTTTTCCTTCTGGCACTTCTGGAGGACTGCGGATATATGGCTCGTGTCGCAGTCGTTATGGATCGCTATCTTAAAAAAGTAGGGCTTTCCGGAAGGTCCATCATCCCAATGATCCTCGGGACCGGCTGCGCGATACCCGGAGTCATGGCCACCAGGACGATACGTGATCCGCGCCAGCGCCGGACGACAGCCATGCTCACACCGTTTATGCCGTGTGGCGCCAAATTGCCGGTCATAGCGCTGTTTGCAGGGGTCTTCTTCAAAGATGCGGCCTGGGTCGGAACGACCATGTACTTCATGGGCATTGCCATCGTCATCGTCGGGGCGCTTATAATCCGAAGGATCGTCAGGGAAAGCCCGGTCAGGTCGTTTTTCATAATGGAGCTTCCGGAATATCGGTTCCCGAGCATAAAACGCGCATTCATATCCATGATGTCCAGGGCAAAGGCCTTTATCATTAAGGCAGGTACTATTATCCTGGTGTGCAACGCACTTGTTCACATCATGCAGGCATTCACATGGAGCTTCCAGCCCGTTGAAGAAGGTATGCAAAGCACAAGCATCCTGGCAACCCTGGCGACACCGTTTGCGGTCCTTCTGATACCCCTTGGTTTCGGTGCATGGCAGCTTGCCGCAGCCGCTCTTACCGGCTTTATCGCAAAAGAGAATGTTGTAGGAACGCTGGCTGTAGTGTACAGCATAAGCAATTTCATCGACACAGAGGAATTCGTCCTTGTTTCCGGTGCCGGTGACGTGGCAGCAGTGCTGGGGCTGACATCTGTTTCCGCTTTGGCCTACCTGATGTTCAACCTCTTCACGCCACCGTGCTTTGCGGCCATAGGTGCCATGAATGCGGAGATGGGAAGCAGGAAATGGCTGTGGGCGGCCATAGGATTCCAGTTTGGAATGGGTTACACAGTAGCTTACTTGGTATATCAGATCGGCACGCTCATCACCACCGGAAGCTTTGGGAATGCTGTGATACCGGGATTCCTGGCAGTTGCTTTCTTCATAGGGCTCCTCATACACCTGATGCACAGGAAGGAGCAGCGTGCTTCCGCAGGAGTTAAGGAGGTGGCTTGATATGTGGCAGAATATCATCGTGTTTCTTGTAATTGGGGCTATAATAGCAGGTGCGATAGCAAAGATAGTGATTGACAGAAAAAACGGCGTGAAATGCTCCGGCTGTCCGTACAGCAAGGAATGCTCCACTGCAGGGATGTGCTCTTCGCAGACCGACTTGAAAACCGATAAATAAGCATATGGAGAATGTCGTGTACATTTCGACAATATGGACCATGCTCTTTGTTCCAAAGCCATGGTCCTGTTTTTTGCAGTTTTGCGCAGGCAGATATCTGCCCGGCCAGAGCAGCTCTTTGGTAATCAAGCCTTATTTTCAGCCAATCAAAGCAGTACCTTTTTTTATGCCAAAAATATGTTTTACTCTTGATTTTGACATCGAATCTGGTAGAATGAATATGACAAATTAATAACGAGGTCGAAGATGCAGGATCGACTGCAAGGTTTCCTGATCCGCATTTCACCTTGCCGAACGCGTCCGGGAAAGGTTTTTATGCCGCACAAAGGTATGCCTTTCGAATATTGCGTTTGCAGTACATAATTTTCAGCACTGATAAGCAATATTAATCTATATAAGCAAAGGAGTTGTTATTTATGCCATTGGTTACTACTACTGAAATGTTCAAAAAAGCCTATGAAGGTGGTTATGCCATAGGAGCTTTCAACGTCAACAACATGGAGATCGTACAGGGGATCACAGAGGCCGCGAAAGAAGTTAATGCTCCGCTGATCCTGCAGGTATCAGCAGGTGCAAGAAGATATGCCAACCATACTTATCTCATGAAGCTGGTGGAAGCTGCTGTTGAAGAAACAGGACTTCCGATCTGTCTGCACCTTGACCACGGCGACAGCTTTGAACTCTGTAAAGCATGCATCGACGGTGGTTTCACATCTGTCATGATCGACGGATCGCATCTTCCCTTCGAAGAGAACATCAAGCTGACAAAGCAGGTTGTCGATTATGCTCACGAACGCGGAGTTGTCGTTGAGGGCGAGCTGGGCAGACTGGCAGGAATAGAAGACGACGTCAACGTGTCCGAGGAAGACGCTGCTTTCACGAAGCCGGATGAGGTCGAGGAATTCGTCAGCAGGACAGGTGTCGACTCACTTGCCATTGCAATAGGGACAAGCCATGGAGCTTTCAAATTCAAGGGCGAGGCGAAGCTCAGATTCGACATACTTGAAGAGATCGCCAGGAGACTGCCCGGATTCCCCATAGTTCTCCACGGTGCTTCCTCAGTTATCCCGGAACTGGTGGACAAGATCAATAAATACGGCGGAAGCATGCCAGGTGCAAAAGGTGTTCCGGAAGATATGCTCAGGAAGGCAGCAAAGTCCGCTGTCTGCAAGATCAACATCGACTCGGACCTGAGACTTGCCATGACTGCAACGATCCGCGAATACTTCGCACAGAATCCTTCTCACTTCGATCCCAGACAGTACCTGGGACCTGCAAGGCAGGCCATCAAGGATCTCGTGAAGCACAAAATCGTCCACGTGCTCGGTTGCGACGGCAAAGCCTGACAAACAAAATCTCATTAAAGCTGACAAACCCGGTATCCAGACGGATACCGGGTTTTTATATGGATTCCGGGGTCAGACTTCCGGGGTAGGTACGGTTCCCGAGGGGGGGACAGTTCTCACTTTTTCATCACTTGGGAGGGACGGTCCTCACTTTTAAATTTTCGAGGGGGACACTTCTCACTTTTTTGCCATTTGGGAGGGACACTTCTCACCTTTTTTACCATTTGGGAGGGACAGTTCTCACTTTTTTGACACCGGGCGAGGTCATTTCTTACTCCCTGATGTTTACAAGAAAGACGCAACAGTCCAGCAACGGTCCAGTGGTGCAGATAGGTTTCTCATATACTGCACGTCCTGAATAAACTTCACTCAGATGTAAATAATAGTTTGAGATGAAATCAGAATCCTGTATATGATCAGGGGTGTTGAACTTCAGTGTATAAAATAGGGGTACCAAGAAGTTTGTTTTATTACAGGTTCGCTTCGTTCTGGGAGTGTTTTTTCTCGGCTCTGGGAGCTGAGATCATAGTTTCTGACCGCACCAACAAAAGGATCCTTGACGACGGTGTAAAGAACTGTGTCGATGAAGCCTGTTTGCCCATCAAGCTGTTTTACGGCCATGTACTGAATCTCAGGGACAAGGTGGACTATATATTGGTGCCGAGGTTCACGAGCATCTCAGGAAATGAATACATTTGCCCTGAATTTGGCGGGTTGCCGGATATGATCAGACATACGCTGAAAGGTCTGCCGGGATTGATCGACACTGAAATAAATATGAGAAAATCAGCCAGGGGCGGTCTGAAAGCAGCAATAGAAATGGGTGAGATGCTCGGTGTGGACAAGCGAAGGACGGTCAAAGCCTACCAACTGGCCTCAGGGAATTTCCGAAAGGACCATTTCTATAAGGAGTTCAGAAAAACGGTACTGCAGGGCGAGGACCGTTTCCCGGCAGGAAGTGAAAAGGGTGGGCACTGTCCCCGGGAAATCGGGGGCTATTCTGAGGCAGCGAGCCGAAAAGCTGAGAACTGTCCCCATCCAGCAAGTCAAAAGGTGAGAAGTGTCCCCGTCCGGAAAGTCGAAAAGGTGAGAAGTGTCCCCACCCTGCGAGTCGAAAAGGTGAGAAGTGTCCCCGGGGGAAGCGGCTTTGTGTTGGGGTGATCGGGCACCCGTACAATGTGTATGACAGGTACATCAGTATGGATCTGCTGAGGAAGCTGACGGATCACGGTGTTGATGTCAGGACCATCGAGGCGGTGGAAGAGGTTGACATAAACAGGCAGGCATCCACTCTGCCCAAGCCGATGTTCTGGAACCATGGGAGGATGGCCTACGGTGCGGCGCTGCACATGGCTGAGCGGGGCGAAGTCGAAGGATTCATATGCCTTTCAAGTTTTGGCTGCGGCATCGACTCATTCGTCAATGATCTGATCGAAAGGCATATAAGGCGCAGGTACGGTATCCCATTCATAACAATGACTATAGACGAGCATTCAGGAGAGGCCGGGTTCAACACGAGACTGGAGGCCTTTGTCGACATGCTTAAGTGGAGAAGGCAGAATGAAGATTACATTTCCGCATCTGGGTAATACATATATTTGCGTAAAATCCATACTTGATGATATCGGCGCTGACTATGTCATCCCGCCCTTCAACAATAAAAAAGCATTGGAACTCGGTACCAGATACTCTCCTGAAATGGTATGCCTGCCTCTGAAAATAAACATTGGCAACTACATCCAGGCATACGGGATGGGTGCCGACACGATCATCATGGCAGGCGGCTGCGGCCCTTGCAGATTCGGATACTATTCGCAGCTCCACAGGGAAATCCTGAAGGATGCAGGCTTCGATATGGAAGTGATCACACTTGAGGGTACAGATATAAAAGACCTGGTCTCCCGGATACGGAAAATCGTGCCCGGCACTTCTAAGATGATGCGGCTGCCGTCCATCCTGCTGAGGGCGGTGCAAATCGCAAAGCGCACTGATGAGGTGGAAATGCTGGCATTCAGGACCAGGGCGCGGGAATGGGAATGTGGTGCCACAGACAGGGTATACAACGGATTCAGGCGCAAAGCCCTTGAAATCAGGGGAACCAGAAACATCCTCAAGCTGCTGGATGAAACAGAAGCCAGACTGAGGTCGATCCCCCTGGATTCCTATGCAGATCCGCTGAAAATCGGTATAGTGGGTGAAATATATACCGGTATCGAGCACTTCGCCAGCTTCGGGATCCAGCACAGGCTGGGCAGGCTTGGCGTGGAAGCGGACAGGAAAGTGACTGTGAGCAACTGGATCATCGAGCACATGATAAAAAAGCCGCTCCATCTGCCCAGAGACATGGAATATGCGAAAGCTGCAAAGCCCTGGCTTGGCGCGATGATTGGCGGTCATGCTCAGGAAACCATCGGAAACACTGCAATATACGCAAAAAACGGCTATGACGGCGTGATACAGATATTCCCGTTTTCGTGCATGCCGGAGATCGTGGCTGAAAGCCTTTTGCCGTCGGTCGGGAGAGATCTGGACATACCGGTACTGACATTGATAATCGACGAAATGACCGGTGAAGCCGGATATATGACACGGGTCGAAGCTTTTGTCGATATGCTGGAAAGGCGGAGGGAGAGCAGAAAACATGAAAAAGGAAAGTTGCTATCTTGGAATCGATGTGGGTTCAGTCAGTACGAACCTGGTCGCCATTGATGATAACGGGCATATAATCACCAAACACTACAGACGCACCAGTGGCAGGCCGATACAGTCATTGATCGATGGACTGAGAGAAATCGCCGCTCAGTGCGCCAATGCACAGGTAAAAGGCGTCGGTGTCACCGGAAGCGGCCGGGAGCTGGCAGGAGTCATAGCAGGAGCTGATGTGGTAAAAAACGAGATAACGACACATGCCATCGCCGCTCAGGCAATAGTCCCCGGAGTGAGGACCATCCTTGAGATAGGCGGTCAGGATTCGAAGATAATCCTGCTGANGGATGGCGTGGTTTGTGATTTTGCAATGAACACCGTATGTGCAGCCGGGACAGGATCATTTCTTGACAGGCAGGCGGCCAGGCTCGGGGTCCCCATCGAAGAGTTCGGTGAGCTGGCGCTGAGATCAGTTTCACCGGTCAGGATCGCCGGCAGATGTGCCGTGTTTGCCGAATCGGACATGATACATAAGCAGCAATCCGGTCACAGTAACGAAGACATTGTCAGCGGATTGTGTGAAGCATTGGTGAGAAACTATCTCAATAACCTGGCAAAAGGCAAGGAAATACACGGCCCTGTCGTATTCCAGGGTGGTGTTGCCGCAAACAGGGGAATTGTCGCAGCTTTTGAAAAGGCCCTGGGTCTGAAGCTGACGATACCGAAGGAATACGATGTTATGGGGGCATATGGAGCCGCGCTGATCGCCTGCAGCAAAATGAAAAATGAAAAAAATACTGTGACAAGATTCAATGGATTTGATACAGTCAACAGCAATTATAAAACGAGGAGCTTTGAATGCAGCGGCTGTCCCGGACTGTGTGAAGTAGTGGAACTGCAGATGGACGGCCGCGTTCAGGCCAGGTGGGGGGACAGATGCGGAAAATGGTCGTCATTTGCATCCAGTCCGGAACTTTTGTCTGTATCAGACGTCTAATCCAATAAAGGAAAAATATTCAGTCAGTGAGGTGGAAAAATGGTACAGTCATTTTCAGCAAAAGGCAAATTTACTATAGCGGTGATCCTGCTTGTTGCAGCAGCGGTTTTTGTCATGGCACTTGGGGTTTTTGCCAATGCACCGGCAGATGCGGCCGAGGAAGCAGCGCAGAAAAAGACGATCAATGTCAGCGGACAATCGAAAGTAACTGCTTCGCCGGATTTTGCCACCATCAGTCTCGGGGTCGTAACTGAAGACAAAGACGCCAAAGCTGCCCAAAAGGCCAATGCCGAGTCCATGGACAAGGTGATAGCGTCCATCAAAGCATTGGGCATCGATGAAGCGGACATCAGGACAGTAAATTATTCTATCAGCCCTGTATACAGCTACATAAAGGAGACAGGCGAAAGCGTGATCACAGGTTACCGTGTCAACAATTCAGTGAGTGTCACTGTGAGAGATCTCAACAAAACAGGGAGTGTGATCGACGCAGCGGCTGACAGCGGTGTCAATACGAGCAGCAGCATCAGCTTCGGTATCAGCAATTATGAGGACTATTATAACGAAGCACTGAAAAATGCAGTACTGGCAGCCAACAGGAAAGCAAATACGATAGCCGATGCACTTGGTGTCAAGCTGAAGGGCGCCGTAACGATTAATGAAGGCGGCGGATACAACCCACTGACCAACTGGGCCGTAACTGACATGCGTGATGAAGTGGCCGGTGCCGCAACACCGATACAGGCAGGCACGATGGAAATCACCGCTTATGTGAACATTGCATATGAGTATTGATGACACAGAACTGAAGTAATGCCAAAAAACCTGGGGTCTGCAGATGTGCAGGCTCCAGGTTTTTTAAGGCCTTTTTATCTTTGTGATACACCATGTTATTAAGAATCTTTTACCGTTGCGATGCTCCATGTCCTTGCGATGTACATGTCATTCGGAATCTTTTTTATCGCGGCGCTGGATGAATGAGATAAACTTCGCGATGAGCTTACCGGCATTGACGATGAGCAGCAGTATCTCGATAGCTACCAGTACCGCAACTATAAGGAAAATATCCCTGTTTTCCATTATCCGTTTCTGTATCCTGGTTTTCATATCTTCCGGCGGTACGATCTCACTGTCCGGATACAGACTGATTACTACTTTGGTGCCATCGTTCAGTATGAAAGTGGCACTGCCCGCAGGCGCCGTCCTCTTCAGCGGGTCCCTGAGGTCGGCATTTGCTTCGAATTCCTTTATATAGCTTTCTCCCAGAGGGTGCACATACATTATGTCATTCATGCTGATAAGCCTGACTTCATGCCCTTCCCACTCGACGGTCTTTATTACTTCATTTTTGCTGACCAGTGTACTCTTTCGGAAATTATCGAAGCCATAATCGAAAAGGGCACTGGCATCAGTAAATACAGTCTTGTCCGGGGCATCGAGCACTATGCTGATCAGCCTCAGGTTCGAACGTGACGCTGTACATATGACAGTCTGTTTTTCTTTGGTGTTGTATCCTGTCTTGCCGCCCAGGATACCATCGTATTCCCAGAACAAGTCGTTCGAACTTGTCAGCATCCTTGATTTATCCTTGTCAGACCACAGCCTGACCTTTGCATTGAATATGTTGCTGAACTGGGGATTTCCTGTGGCATATCTCACCAGCTTCGCAATATCGCTGGCAGTAGTATATTGATTTTCATCATACAGACCTGTCGGATTGGTGAAATGCGTATTGTCCATCCCAAGCTTTTCGGCCGTTTTATTCATCAGATCGACGAATTTCCCTATATCGCCGGAGGAAATATGCTCGGCCACCGCAATGGCTGCATCGTTGGCAGAAGTCAGCATGACGGCGTGCAGAAGATCGTTGAGCAGGTATTTCTCACCCACAACGAGATTGAGTGTGGATCCTTCCGTAATGACCGACTCCGAGCTCACCGTGACATTGGAAGACAAATTGCCGTTTTCCACAGCTACGAGCACTGTCATGAGCTTGTTTGCTGCAGAGATATGGAGAGGGATCCCGGTATTCTTTTCATACAGGATCTGCCCGGTCTCGGCTTCCATGAGCAGGGCAGAAGGAGCACTGATATCAGGAGCCGGCACTCTGCTTGCGGCACCGCGTCCCGCATCTTCAACAGTACCTGTGTCCGTGACATCAGCACCTGAGCCTGTGACTTCAGTATTTGCAAAGCATATACCGGAAGTGCTGATCAGTATATAGACTACTGCAAAAAAAACCAGAAAACCTCTCTTTTGCATTCCGTCCTCCATGGAGTTGACAAACGCAATAAGCGATAACTTATGTCTATGCTCAACGCCGTATCATTTCAATGGCGCTTCAATGATCTGCATTAATGCTCAGCCCATTTTACGAGTCCGAGCTCGAATTTGTCTGTTAACAGCGGATGATACGGGAATACACGGAACTGGTATCCATACTCACCGCCGGTGGTCAGATACAGGTCCGCCGAGTATTTGTAAACTCCGCCTTCTGTTTCTCCGCACAACTGCATTGGCAGGTGCTCGCCATTTATTATTTCACCGTCATCTCCTATGATACCATAATAAAGCTCAACACTCACATCCTCCGGTTTGAGTGCACCAAGCCGTACTATCGCTTCCAGCGTGGTTTTGGAGCCCGGAGCAGACACAATGTCGGCATATGCCCCGGCATCATGACCATCAGTCCCGGATCCGCCTTTCACAACAGACACGAGATTCCAGTTGTCGCGGACATGCTTTTTCCACTGTGCCAGCCGGATGACCAACTGACAATCCACGTGACCGTCTGTGACAAAATCACAAACCTTCTTCATGGCAGGGACATACAGCTTTGACATGTAATCCTGCAGCATCCGGTTGGTGCTGAAAAATGCCGCCAGCGACATTATCGATTCTTTCATCATCCGGACCCAGCCTGTCGGGACGCCATTTTCATCCCTCTGGTAATAGAGCGGGATTATGCTGTTTTCAAGCGTTTCATACATCGATTCACTGTCCGCGTTGTCCTGGTGGAACTCATTGGNGTAAACAGCTTCAGTCCCNATNGCCCAGCCGTTATGNCCGTTGAAGCCTTCTCTCCACCAGCCGTCCAGTACGCTGAAATTGAGCACGCCGTTGAGGCCGGCCTTCTGACCGCTGGTACCGCTTGCCTCCAGGGGCATGCGCGGATTGTTGAGCCACACGTCGACACCCTGGACCAGTCGCCGGGCCAGCGCCATATTATAGTTTTCAAGCAGTATGACCTTGCCNGTNAAGCCCTCCTGTTCGGAAATATCATTTATATGCTTTATCAGATCCTGACCGGGTTTATCGGCCGGATGGGCTTTGCCGGCAAATATGATCTGAACGGGTGCGTTTTCTTTATTGAGCAGCTTCCTGATGCGGTCGATGTCCCTGAATATCAGTGTTGCCCGTTTATATGTGGCGAACCTTCGGGCAAAGCCTATGGTAAGTGCTTCGGGATCGATGGTTTTGCAGTGCCTCACCACTGTACCGGACACATGACTGCGACGGATCCTTTCGTTCACATGCTCGATGGTGCTTTTCTTAAGACTCATGTGAGCTTCCCAAAGTTCCTCATCGGGGATATTTTCGATATTTTTCCAAGTGCTGCGTTCATATATCCTGGTTTCCCATCCTTCCGGGAGATACTTGTCAAAAAGCTTCCTCAAGGCGGGTGACAGCCATGTAAGAGTGTGTATGCCGTTGGTGACATGGGTCACCGGTACATCGTCCTCGGGGATGCCTGGCCACAGNTTGCTGAACATACGCCTTGTCACAGCTCCGTGGAGTTTGCTGACGCCATTCCTGCCCGAGGCCATTTTCATGGCCAGAACAGCCACGTTGAAGCCGTAAGGATTGCCGGAGTCCTGCCCCAGGGACAGGAATTCCTCGCGGCTGATGCCCATGGATTCTCTGAAGGAGGTGAAATACATATCCATGGCATCATGGGAAAACACATCGATACCTGCCGGGACCGGCGTATGGATCGTGAATACCAGCGATGAGGAAACAAGTTCTCTGGCCTCATGGAAGCTGATNCCGTATTTGATCATATTCCGCCTGATAAGCTCGAAACACAGGAAAGCTGAATGGCCTTCATTCATATGGTAAACCGTCGGCTTTATGCCGAGAGCTTCCAGTGCCCTGACCCCACCTATGCCCAGCAGTATTTCCTGCTGTATCCTGGTATCATGGTCTCCGCCGTACAATCTCGAAGTGATATGCCTGTCCTGCTCAATATTTGCAGGAACATCCGAATCAAGCAGGTAAAGATTCACGACGCCGATCTTTATCTGCCATATCGAAGCATAGACAGTCCTTCCGGGCAACTCCACGCTTATCAGCACAGGCTCTCCATTTTCACCGGTAACCTGGGTGACCGGGAGCTCGCTTATGTTAAGTGTATTGAAGGCAGTTTCCTGAAGGCCATCATGATTTATCCGCTGATTGAAATAGCCCTGCCTGTAGAACAGGCCCACCCCTGTGAACGGGATGCCGAGATCACTGGCNGATTTACAATGNTCGCCGGACAACACGCCGAGCCCGCCCGAATAAACGGGCAGCGTCTCGCTGAGGCCGTATTCTGCGGAGAAATATGCCACCATGTGGTCGCTCAGTTCAGGATATGTCGTGCTGAACCATGTATCGGAACGATTCATGTACGCGTCGAATTTGCTTACCACATCATCATATGTATCCAGAAAGCTCTGATCATTCGCCAGTTGCTCCAGCCTTCTGCTTCCTATCCTTTTAATAAAAGCGGCCGGGTTTCCACCTGTCTCTTCCCAGAGTCGCGCATCNGCCATTCTGAACATTTCTGCCGCACTGCAATTCCANGTCCACCAGAGATTGCCTGCGATGTCCCTGAGCCTGGAAAGCCTTTCAGGTATCACTGTTGGTACGGTTATCCTGCCTACTGGTCTCATTAAATCACTCCAATGTTTAGTATTATAAATACTGATACTATTGTTTCTGATACTGCAATTAAGTTCTATTAATGATAGCATATTTTTCATCAATTGGTATTAAATTTTGGTTAAGATTTTTTCGCCTTTTTATTAAAAAATTTCCACACAAGAAATGCCTGATTCTGCTTAAACTAGCAATAAATAAGAATCACCTCACGAAATGCAAAAGCGTCGTGCAGGCACATCACCTGCTGTAAAGGAAAACGGAGGGCAGATCGGGATCATGTTTAAGAGATTCTTCTTCTATGGGCTGGCGGGCTGGGGCATCGAAATGGTCTGGACAGGCATGCACTCGCTGGTGGGCGGTGACCTGACGCTGCCGGGCCAATCGAATCTGTGGATGTTTTTTATCTACGGATGTGCAGTATTCCTCGAGCCTCTGCATGATGCCATTTCAAGATGGAGCTGGCTGGTGCGCGGGCTTATCTGGGTCGTTGTGATATGGTGCATCGAATATGCCAGCGGATTGCTGCTGTATAAGGTGTTGGGAGCATATCCCTGGTATTATTCGGACAAACTTGCCATAAACGGCCTGATAACGCTTGCCTATGCTCCGGCATGGTTCGTGGCCGGCCTCATATTCGAGAGGTTTCACAGAAGCCTTGATGCATATGGCATAGCGTAGAAATGGGAATGGTTGGCATCTGATTGCGTTTCATGCTGCATTAAATTAAAATAATAGAACAGGGCTAAGGAACGGAACTAAGGGACGGAACTAACGAACAGAGCTAACGAACAGAGCGACGGATCGATAAGTCCGGCAGGAGAGGGGCAAAATGGGCAGAAACGCCGGAAAGGGCAAAAGAGGATACGCTGGCGGCACTAGCCGGGGTCACGCAGGCAATACACGCCGCAATAACCCAGGCAAAATACGCGGCGGTACAGGCGGAACATATCAGGGGTCCGCGGGCAAAAGGCGCGGCAGTACAAAAAAATCAGCCGGATCACGGAGAAGGCGTATCTTTGCATTCCTGATTTTCCAGTTCGTATTTGCCCTGATCACGATGCCATTGCTCATATTCTACGGTCCCTTCGAGGAAGTCAGGGGAACTCTTGTCGGTGCATCCTGGAACACACTGAATCACCGTTATATTGCGAGATTTTTCCTTTCTGATGAAGCAATCACAAGGATCATAAGAAGCTCTTTCGCCGACGACCCCACGGCAAGGGGGGAAACACTCCAGAAACTCGATCTGAGCGGTGGGCACGACAGCACTATCGAGGTCTACAATATAGAAGGCAGGGATTTCGAGGGAAAGCTCATGGTGGTGCACGACCCCACAAGGATAGCTGTCGGGTACTCTTCAATGTTCCCTGACTCCGGAGAAACCACGAGCCAGATAGCCAAAAACAACGGCGGTGTGGCAGCCATCAATGCCGGAGGATTTCTCGACAGTGGCTGGACAGGCACCGGCGGCATACCGATGGGGTTCATCATCCACGACGGCGAGGTAATTTTCGATCAGTATGATAACAGGGACGTGAAGCAGGAAACAGTAGCGTTCACGGAAGAGGGCATGCTCATAGTAGGCAGGCATACGATAAATCAGTTGATGGAGTACGGGGTGAAGGAAGGTGTCAGCTTTGGCCCGCCCCTCATAGTCAACGGCAAGCCAACCATCAAAAAAGGCGACGGGGGCTGGGGTATCGCTCCCCGCACGGCAATAGGGCAGCGAAAGACCGGCGAAGTGCTGTTGCTGGTCATCGACGGGCGCACTCTCGACTCATTTGGAGCGACTTTGAGAGAGATCCAGGATATCCTGCTCGAGTACGGCGCATTCAATGCCGCAAATCTTGACGGCGGCTCGTCGACGACCATGTATTATAATGGAAAGGTTATAAACAGGCCATCGGACAAATTGGGCGAAAGGCTGGTGCCGTCAGCATTCGTGGTGATGCCGGAGAAAACCGGGCCGGCAACGGCTGAGTCGGAGGGCGGCGGATGAAGAAATTAAAAGTCATATACAAATGGATATTGATTTCTGTCATATTGCAGACGGNAGTCCTTTCCTGGCTGAATTACATTTACCTTCCCAACAGGGGGCAGTTCAGAACGACGATGTATGAAATGGAATTCCGGACCGTCAGGGACCGCAGTTATAAGCTGCCTGAAGGTGCGGTCGACATAAGCGTTTCCTTTGATGGTCTGTACGCTTCTTTTGTGCATGATGGAAAGATCGTCATAGCGGACCTCGACAGTGGCAGGGAGATCAAAAGGCTCGGGTCTGCAGGCGGNGAATTCACATATCACAGATGGCTCCCGGACAGGGAAATGCTGATATATGCCATAAAAGAGCCGGAAGGTAAAAGCGGCCGTGTCCGCATATCCACCTATGATGTGGTCCCTGACATCGACAGGAGTTATCCTGACATAAAAGGTCTGCCTGAGGGCAGCAGTGTCATCGATATCGAGCTTTCGCCCATGACCAACATAGTNTATCCGATGATAAAGACCAGCGATACGCGGGCAAGGGTCTACAGGTTCGACATTATGGACAATCTCAGCCTCGTATTTAAAACGGATCTCACCACTGTGATAAAAGAGACTCTGTACACCGACAACCTGGTCTATCAGCTCATGGGAGAGAGGATATGCGTCAGGGACGGACAAACAGGAAAGGTCACTTATCTGCCTGTGAAGGATGCAGGTCTGCTGCTGGATATCGACGGCAGAGACGTTGTTTATACCGGCTTTGCTGACAAGTCGGGCCGGATCCCGGAGATACGCTGCGGCAGACTCGGTGCGAAAGCGGTTGAATGGGACAGCATACGACTGCCCAGACCGGTCATGGCAGAAGATATTATCATCACTGCTGACGGGACTGTTTACGTCGCGGACCGGCAGACCAGAATCGTCGAATGTGTAAAACGCGGGGACGGGGCTGATTCGCACCAGGGCGAAACGGCGCCGCACGATCGCGAGCATGATTTACACCAGGGCGAAACGGTGCCGCACCATTACGGGTCTGATTCATATCAGAGCGAAACGCCACCACGCGATCGCGAGCATGATTTACACCAGGGCGAAACGGTGCCGCACCATTACAGGNCNGTTGAATACAGAGGCCAGTTGATCACTATGCTTGATCAGTACATCGTTTTTCTTGACGGCGGAGAACTTATATTGAGAACGCTGGGAAAATAGGGTAGAATTATTACCGGACAATGTCCAGGTGCCCAATAGCTGTTTTATAATAAAAAAGAGGGGTAACAATAATAAAACAAGGCAACAATTTGACGGGAGGTTTTCCAAATGGCTGAAGGAAAAGCGGTAGTATTAACTAAAGAAAATTTTGATGAAACACTGAATGGNACAGATAAGCCGGTGCTGGTGGATTTCTGGGCTTCGTGGTGCGGACCCTGCAGATATGTGGCCCCCATAATAGATGAACTGGCACAGGAATATGAGGGCAAAGCTGTGATAGGCAAGGTGAATGTCGACGATCAGGGCGAGCTTTCTTCCAGGTTCAGGATCATGAGTATCCCGACGATCATACTGTTCAAGGGTGGCCAGGTAGTCGACAAAGTGGTTGGCGCAAGGACAAAAGAAGAACTTGCAGAGATAATCGATAAAAACCTTTAATATTTGTTTTAACGTGATATCCCGGAACACCGTTTCATTGAAGAATTTTTCTGGATAAGCAGGAATTTGTAAAATAATATTGAATATATAGAGTAGATTGCAAAGAGAAGGGGGATTCCTGTGGCTCGAGAAAAACGGTTTAGGACTTCTTTCATGGGCGGTTTCAAGAAATCCGATGTAAACGCATATATCGAAAGGATACTGAAGGAATTCGACGAAAAGCTCAAAAGCAAAGATGATGAGATATCCGTACTCAGGAATCAGAATAAGNACCTCANGTTCAGATATGATGAATTATTGAAGAAGTCTGATGAGATCAATGAAACTAGGGCAAAGATAGGCGATGTGCTGATCCAGGCCCAGGAAAAGGCCGAAAAGATGCTGGAGGAAGCACAGCTCGAAGCTATTGAGGAGAGAAAGAGGCTCGAGGAGACCCTTGAGCAGGAAAGAGAAAAACTGGTCGATATCCGGACGGACATAAAAAACCTGAAGGTTGAGATCGTAAATCTGCTCAATAAGTATGACGAGCAGCTTTCGGAGCTTGTGAAGGAAGAAAATGAGGCAGAGGCGGACGAAGCGACAGGAGCAGCTGAAGCGGAAGCATCTGAAGAAGCAGCAGCGGCAGCAGAGCAGGAGTCCGGGTCAGGTGAAGGCTCCGGTTATCCGAAAAGCGCCTATGACATGGGATATACGAGATATTAGGAGCTCTTACCGTGTTGATATTTCTGAGTGTTTTTCATAAATGCTTGAAATAGCATCAGGTAACTGCTATAATCAATAAAAATNACATAGACCAGCGATGATGAGGAAGAGTAGTCCTGTGAATTTCAAAGAGAGCCGGAGGTTGGTGCGATCCGGTAAAGGAGCAGGGTGAAGGCAGCCTTGGAGCACTGGCTTGAAAAACCGGGACCTCATGCGCCGGGCAAAAGTCAGCGTAACCTCACGTTACAGAGGACGGGTATTGCATGTACCCGGCAAGAGAGAACGCTTACAGCGTTAATTAGGGTGGTACCGCGGATAACTCCTTCGTCCCTTATCAGGGATCAAGGAGTTTTTTGATACCCGAAATTACTACACATCAAATATAAAAGGAGTGTTCGATATGATGGATATGATGGAAGAAATCCTTGAGATCCTCGAGAGAAATGCAAGGGCAAGTGTCGAAGAGATAGCGCTGATGCTTGACATGGACGTTAAAGAAGTTGAAGCGGCTATAAAAAANCTGGAAGAGGACAAGGTTATAGTTGGCTACAACACGCTTATCAACTGGGATAACTCCAACAAGGAGACCGTTACGGCGCTCATCGAGGTCAGGGTCACTCCGCAGAGNGGGCAGGGTTTTGACAAGGTGGCAGACCGCATATGCAGATATCCCCAGGTCAAGGCATGTTATCTCATGTCCGGCAGCTTCGACCTGACAGTGATCATAGAAGGCAAGAACATGAAGGAAGTTGCTCTGTTCGTAGCTGAGAAGCTTGCTCCGCTGGAGTCTGTAGTCAGCACCTCGACTCACTTTGTATTGAAAAAATACAAGGATGANGGTGTGATATTCGAAGAGAACGGCAAGGACGACAGGGAGGCGTTGAGACTATGAACCTGAAAGATATGATAATGCCAACGGTCAGGAATATGCCACCTTCAGGCATCAGGAAGTATTTTGACCTGCTTAATGAGATGAAGGATGCCATTTCTTTGGGCGTCGGGGAGCCGGATTTCGTTACTCCATGGGNCATCAGGGAGGCTGGCATATATTCGCTGGAAAAAGGCCATACCCATTATTCGTCCAACCCCGGCTTCATCGAGCTGAGGCGCCAGATATCCAGGTATCTGGCCGGAAAATACAATGTCGAATATGACCCGGCAAATGAAATCGTGGTGACTGTCGGTGCCAGCGAAGGAATAGACTTGGCGCTGAGGGCCCTGGTGGGACCTGGCGACGAGGTGATCATACCTGAGCCCAGCTTTGTTGCATATAAGGGTTGTACCACGTTCACCGGAGCGACTCCGGTCACAATAGAACTGAAAGAGGAAGACGAGTTCAGGCTGAAGCCGGAGCAGCTGGAAAAAGCGCTGACGGACAGGACGAAGGTCGTCATACTCCCGTTTCCCAACAACCCCACAGGGGCTGTAATGACGGCTGAGGATCAGAGGAAAATAGTCGATGTGCTCAAGGACAGGGATATCATCGTCATATCGGATGAAATATATGCAGAGCTCACCTATAGCGGAAAGCATGTGTCATTTGCCAGCTTTCCTGAGATGAAGGATAAGACTATATTGATAAACGGCTTCTCAAAGGCATTCGCAATGACCGGGTGGAGGATAGGCTACGNCTGCGGACATCCGGTGCTCATCGAGGCGATGAACAAGATCCACCAGTACGCTATAATGTGTTCTCCGACAACGGCCCAGTATGCCGCATCAGAGGCTCTTAGCAGCTGCGATGATGAAGTGCAGGCAATGGTCAGGGAATACAACAGAAGAAGGCGTGTTATGGTCAAAGGGTTCAGGGATGCCGGACTTAGCTGCTTCGAGCCGATGGGCGCATTCTATGTGTTTCCCTGTATAAAATCCACGGGAATGTCATCTGACGAGTTCTGCGAGAAGCTTCTCAAAGAGGAGAAGGTACTCACAGTGCCGGGCACGGCTTTCGGCGCCTGTGGCGAGGGATTCATCAGGGCTACCTATGCCAACTCATACGAAAATATCGCCGAAGCGATGAGGCGGATCAAAAGATTCGTCAACAGACACAGGAAATAGATGATCAGTGGTGTACAATACGCTTGGTTGGAGTGCAGGGGTGAAG
>JGI24707J26582_10001252_pt1 | contig 20110 bp, 16 predicted proteins | sample BioPla1DNA1_FD_26582 | JGI IMG/M metagenome (IMG submission 26582)
AAAAAGAAGCGATCACCCCGCAAGATCAGTTGCTGCAGTTGGAAAATATGCAGCATACCTTACAAAAGAACATGATTTAAGCAATATCTTTGGGAAGAATTCACCTGTTGATAAGCTATATGAATTGGATGGATATATTTTATTAATTGGTGTAGGGTATGACAAAAACACTTCTTTTCATTTGGCAGAAACCAGAGCAAACTTTCCTACGAAATGCTTTATAAATGAAAGCAGTGCTATATGGAAAAATGGGAAGAGAGAATGGGTAACATATACCACTCAGGCAGTAGATGATTCAGATTTTATAAGAATGGGTGATGAATATGACAAGGAAAAAAACACCAAGATACATAAGGTTGGAAATGCAAATGTACGCTATATAAAGCAAAGACCCCTAGTTGATTGGGCTACCCATTGGATTGAAAAAAACAGGATATCTTTGTAATGCCAGACTAGAATAGCAATAAGGCCAACATTTCCCATGTGAAGACAATAGAAAATTTATATATTTTGATAGAGGTATATAGGTTTTTAGTGTATAATAAATACTAGTTTAATATATTGACTAATTATATCGACAGGAGGATACACCATGAAGGACAGAAAAAGCTTTTATACTTATAGGAGGGGTCTATTTAGCAATATTGGAATTACCCAAAGATTAATTATAACCTTTATTATATTAAGTGTTGTTCCGCTAAGTATAATAGCGGGTTTTTCCTACTTTAATGCAGAAAAAACAGTCAAGGATAAGGTTGGTTTTTATTCAAAGAAGATGATTGAACAATTGGCTATTAATATTAATTCTAAAATAGATGAATTTGAAAGAATAACCAAAATGGTTATTGGAAATGATGAATTAATGAAAAATATAGAGAAGCGAAATTTTGATAGTCTTTCAGAAAAAAATAATAATGATGAAAATATAAAGAATGCATTGTTCTCCATGAACTTTTCAAATAGTTCAATGGAAGCGCTCTATATTTATAGATATGATGGAGAAATATTCAAGGCAGGTAGTAGAATTAATCTGGGAAAGGAATTAGGCGGGGAAAGTGAAGAACAAGTTTTAAAGGATTTACTTGAAGTTTCTAAAGAAACAGGGGACGATATGATATGGACAACAGGCTTTAATGATACATACAGATATGTACTTTTATTAAAACAGATAAAAAGCGTAAAAACGGCAGATAATCTAGGAGTATTGGTTATTGTAATTAATGGCAGCGAACTAAATTCTGTTATTGAACAGGCAGGGCTTGTTGGTAGCGCCAGTATGACATTAATAGACAAAGATAAAAGGATAATCACAAGCCTTAAGGGACTTGAAGTTAATGATGAAGTAATAGGCACTGAATTTGCAGAGAAATATTTGGATAGAATATATGGAGAAGAACCTTCTGATAATTTTACAAATTCTAATGAGGTAATAAGCTATTCCACTACAAAAAACGGGTGGAAGTTAATTATTAAGGAGCCCATTTCTGAGTTAATGAAGGAAATGAAAGTAGTAAAACAAGGTATTATAGGCATACTCATTTTTTGTATAGTTGTATCTATATTAGTAGGGATGTTCATTTCTTTTAGTATTTCTAGGCCATTGAGACTTATAATGAATTTAATGGGTAGAATTGAGCAAGGGGACCTAACAGTATCATCACCTATTATTGGTAAAAATGAAATAGGAAAATTATCCCATAGCTTTAACAAAATGATAGATAATATTCGTAATTTAATTATGCAGACACAACATGTGGCAGATCAGGTAGAAAATGATACAGACGTAATAAAAGGCTCTTCAGAGCAATCGGCAGCGTCATCTAATCAAGTAGCCACAGCTATTAGCGAATTAGCAGAAGGAGCTAGTGAGCAATCAAAACAAGTTGATAATACAAATAAGCTCATGGATAAATTAGCAAATAACATCAACCATGTTATAAAAAGAATAGAAGATATGATAGATATGATTGAGCAAACAGAAACTTCGAGGGATTATGCAGTGAATACGATGGAACAATTAAATGAAAAAACTAAAAGTGCTGTAGAATCATCTAATATAATATATGAAGAAATTAGGCAATTAAGTGAAGAAACAAAAGAAGTTATTCAAGTGGTTAAGGTAATAGCAGGAATTAGTGAGCAGACAAATCTACTTGCCCTAAACGCAGCAATAGAAGCAGCTAGGGCAGGAAAAGCAGGAAAGGGTTTTGCAGTGGTTGCTGATGAAATCCGTAAGCTGGCCATGGGAACTAAGGATGCTACAGGTATGATTAATAAAATCATTTCTAACATTCAGACTAAGACTGATAAGGCAGTTGGAATTGTTGAGACTTCCGATAAGATTTTTGAAGAGCAAAAGGTAATGGTTTATGAAACAAACAATGCTTTTAATGATATGGCTCAATGCATGCAAAACATGATACAGCAGATAGAGGATATAAATGAAAAGATAGAGGATATAGAGCAGCAAAAGGAACAGTCAGTAGATGCTATCACTAACATTTCAGCTATTGTACAAGAAAGCGCAGCATCAATTGAAGAAGTAACTGCAACCAGCCAAGAACAGACGAGTTCTGCAGATCAGCTGGCACTACTTGCAAACAACCTAACCAGTGTAATTCAGAACTTGAAAAATTCGCTAAACCAATTTAAAATATAACAGACATAAATATCACTACATTTAGGAGGAGAATAATGGATAATTTTATATTTCAAAATCCTACAAAGATTATTTTTGGGAAAGGGACCGAGAATGAAGTAGGAAAAGAAGTTAGTAAATATAGCAAGAAAATATTACTTCATTATGGTGGTGGAAGCATTAAAAAAACAGGTCTCTATGAACGGGTGACTACATCTTTAAAGGGTGTAGGGGTTGAATATTTAGAACTTTCCGGGGTTAAGCCTAATCCAAGACTTAACCTTGTAAGGGAAGGAATAAGGATATGTCGTGAGAACAATGTCGATTTTATATTAGCAGTTGGGGGTGGCAGTGTTATTGATTCCTCCAAGGCAATTGCTATGGGAACGGTTTATGAGGGAGATGTTTGGGACTTTTATACCGGCAAAGCATTACCTAAGGCTGCTCTACCTTTAGGCACAGTCTTAACCATACCCGCTGCAGGTAGTGAATCTAGCAGTTCTTCCGTTATAACTAATGAAGAGGGATGGTATAAAAGGGGTGTAGGGTCCGATTTGATCTACCCTAGATTTTCTATACTAAATCCTGAATTGACCTACACTCTTCCGAAATATCAAGTTGCCTGTGGGGCGGCTGATATCTTAGCACATTTAATGGAAAGGTACTTTACGAATACTAAAAGCGTTGAATTGATAGATCGCCTGATTGAATCCACCATGAAAACAATTATCAATAATGTCCCTCTGGTTATTAAGGATTCAGATAATTATGATGCATGGGCACAGGTCATGTGGGCTGGTACAATAGCACATAATAATATACTTAGTACTGGGAGAGTAGGTGACTGGGGTTCCCATGATATAGAGCATGAGCTAAGTGGCATTTATGACGTAGCCCATGGAGCGGGATTAGCTGTTGTTTTCCCTGCATGGATGAAATATGTTTACAAATATGATTTAGATAGATTCATTCAATTTGCCGTTAGGGTATGGAATACAGAACAAGATTATTTTAATCCTGAGGAAACAGCTTTAAAGGGCATTAAGAAACTTGAAGAGTTTTTCAAGTCCATCGGTCTTCCTATTACTTTAGAAGGACTAGGGATTAAGGATGATAGATTAGAAGAGATGGCAGATAAAGCTACAGATTCAGACCAATCTACTTTAGGTAATTTTGTAAAACTAACTAAAAAAGATGTTTACAATATTTTAAAATTAGCAAGAGAATAACGAATAAAAAATTAGTATCTATGAGGATACTAATTTTTTTATGGACTATATTTCCGTGAAGAAATTGGAAGGAATAATTAATGCATAAGGGTGTAATTTTAAAAAAATTATGTTACAATGGGTACGATGCAATTTTACATAAAAATATGCAGCGGAAGGAGCCTAAATGTGAAACGAAAACTATTTATTGCTTTAATATTTATTTTAGTACTAATTAATATTTCTCCTATCAAAGCTGAGGAAGTTTCTCTTTCTATACAGTCCGAAGCAGTGATTCTCATTGAAGAAAGTACCGGTAAAGTACTTTTTGAAAAGAATGCTTACCAAAAAATGTATCCGGCTAGTACAACTAAAATTTTAACAGCATTGATTGCTTTGGAAAACTTAGACGCAAATAAAATTATTAAAATAGGTAACGAAGTATACTCCGTACCTTTAGATGCAAGTAAAGCTGGACATATTCCTGGGGATGAGATTACTCTAAAAGATTTATTGATATCTTTATTGTTACCATCTGGTAATGATTCGGCATTTGTTATTGCTACAGAGGTGGCAAAAAAAACTACGGGTAATGACACCTTAGATTTCAACAGTGCGATTACAGAATTTGCAATTTTAATGAACGAAAGAGCTAAAGAAATAAAGGTAACCAATACAAATTTTGTTAACCCCCATGGGTATCATGATGAAAATCATTATACTACTGCTTATGAATTGGCTCTAATTACAAGAGAAGCCTTAAAAAATCCTGAATTTAAAGAAATCATTAAAATGCCTTTATCCACTATTGGAAGTGAAGGTGCACAAAACCAGAGAACATTAACCTTTAGAAATAGGAACTTACTTCTAGATTCAAGAGATAACAACACATATTATCCCTATGCTACAGGTGGGAAAACCGGATTTACTGACGAGGCGGGAGAATGCCTTGTTGCAACTGCAACGAAGGATGGAATGAATTTGATTGCAGTTATTTTAAAGAGCCCTAAGGACACAAGATGGAATGAAACCAAGGCATTATTTGACTATGGCTTTGAAAGTTTCAAATTCCATAAGGTAGTAGACAAGGGAGAGATTGTAAGTATAGTTGATGTAGAAAAGGCATCCCCTAAGGGGCCAGCACAATTAGAAGTAATATCAAAAGATGAGTATACGGACCTATTTCACAAAAACGATATTTCAAAGATTAAGGAAAATATAACTTTAAATACTGAAACTCTTATTGCACCTATTGTACAGGGAGAAACCGTAGGAGAGGTAACCTTTACCTTAGGTGGGGAAGAACTTTCTAAGATTAAGTTGGACGCAAAATACGATATTGAAAAGCGTACAATATGGGATGTCATGATTTCAATTGAAGCTATTCCGTATTGGAGCGGGATTATAGGTGGCATAATCATCTTATGCGGAGTGATGAATATGTTAAAGAAAAGAAAAAGAAAAAAAGGTTTTCATCTTAGATAATATCATCTATACCATAATTGGATGCTATGGTAAAATTATAGCAGTTTCTACTAAAGGAGGAATTTTATGAGCATTATAAAAAGGAGTTTTGGAAAAAATGAAGATGGGAAAGAAATATTTCTTTTTAGGCTTACCAATTCTAAAAAAATGGAAGTTGAAATCACCAATTATGGGGGGATAATAGTCTCTATTTTTGTTCCCGATAAAAATGGTAAGATAGATGATGTAACACTCGGTTTTGATAATCTTGATAGCTACCTAAACAAAAACCCGTTTTTTGGGGCGTTGGTTGGTAGACATGCTAATAGAATTGAAAAAGGTAAATTTACCCTTAATGAAAAAACCTATTATGTTGTTAAAAACGATGGAGATAATCATTTGCACGGTGGGGTTAAAGGTTTTGATAAACAGATATGGGAACCAAAGATTATCGAAATTGATAACGGGGAAAGTTTGGAACTTACTTACCTAAGCAAGGATGGGGAAGAAAATTACCCGGGAAATCTTAAGGTGAGGGTTACATACACCCTTAATGAAGAGAATGAACTAAAAATAGATTATTATGCTATTAGTGATAAGGATACAGTAGTTAACCTCACAAATCATGCTTATTTTAATTTAAAAGGCCATGGAAGTGGAGATATTCTAGACCATGAATTGATGATTAATTCTGACAGGTTTACTGTGATTAATGATGAATGTATTCCAATAGGTCAATTTAGGGATGTAAAAGGTACCCCTATGGATTTTACTTCCTTAACCCCTATTAGAAAAGGAATATTTTCAGAGGATGAACAAGTTAAGTGTGGGAAAGGATATGACCATAATTGGGTGTTAAATGTAAATGGAAAAGTCCCTGAAAAGGCAGGAGAATTATTTGAACCTAGCAGCGGACGACTAATGGAATTTTTTACAACAAAACCCGGGGTTCAATTTTATTCTGGAAATTTTATTGAAGACTGTCCTACGGGTAAGGACGGGGTGGAGTATGGTAGAAGAGCTGGCCTCTGTCTTGAAACCCAGTACTTCCCCAATGCATTAAACCATGAACATTTTCCTTCACCGATACTTAGAGCAGGAGAGGAATACAAACATATCACGATTTATAAATTCTCTATAAGATAAAAAAATCACCCAGTACATCCTTTGATAGATATATTGGGTGATTTTTGACTAATATCTTAAGAGAACCCCTATGAATCCAGAGATAATAATAAATAGTATAGGATGTTTTTTATATTTTTGGATTAGGTAAAGTATAATCAAGAACAATATAATAGCTTTATAGTTTAAGATTTTCAATAAATTACTTCCCACCTTAAGTTGTTCTGTATTTAATAGGGTGAGTTTTGCTACTTCAAAACCTGCAGCCGATATAAGGCCCACAACAGCAGGACGAATACCGTTTAGGCTGGCCCTTACATAGGGATGTTCACTAAATCTCATATAATAATGGGCAATAAGTATAATAATAATAACCGACGGGGCTACTATCCCCAAAGTAGCAACAAGAGAACCTAAGATACCTCCCCCTTTATATCCTACAAAGGTGGCAGTATTAATCCCTATAGGTCCTGGGGTGGATTCTGAAACAGCAATCATATTTAACAAATCATAAGTAGTTATCCAATTGTATTTATCCACCATTTGATGCAGGAAGGGGAGGGTAGCAAGCCCACCACCAATGGAGAATAAACCGATTTTAAAAAACTCTAGAAATAATAATAAGTAAATCATCATGAATCCACCTTTTTACGAAGATTTATTAAGGTACCCAAGGCACCGCTAAGGAGTATGACAAACACAGGAGAAATATTTGTAAATGCAATTAAAAGAAAAGATAAGGTAAACAGTACAATTCCAATCCAATCTTTAACAGATTGATTCCACATTTTAATGATTGTATGGGTGATTAAGGCAACTACAGATACTCTTATCCCCCCCAAGGCATGTTGCACAATAGGATAGTCCTGGAAATGTTGAAAAAACATTGCTACAATTGTTATGATTACTAAGGAAGGGGCAACCATTCCTGCCGTAGCAAAGATAGAACCAAGGATGCCTTTTCTTTTATAGCCTATAAAAGTAGCTGTATTAATAGCGATAATTCCGGGGGTGCATTGTCCAATGGCATAGTAATCGAGGACTTCTTCGTCAGTGGCCCATTTCCTTTCTTCTACTACTTCTTTTTGGATAATGGGTAGCATTGCATATCCTCCCCCAAAGGTAAAGCCACCTATACGGGCAAAAACAAGAAATAAATCAATAAGTTCTTTCATATATTTTACTCCTTATATCTAGGGCAAACGATTCAAAAAAGATAGCAATTTAAATTTTTGAATCATCCACAGGTATTTTGGAAAGTATAATTACGACAAAGGTAATTAATAAAATAACTACAAATATCCCAAGCATTCCTTTCCACATTATATTTAGGGAAAGAATAAAATTATCAAACATAATATTAAGCTCCTTCTATATCCATATATTTTAAAGCATCTGAGATAATAGATTAAGGATTATTCCTCCTGCTACTACCGAGCCAATTTGGCCGGAAACATTTGCTCCTATTGCATGCATCAAAAGATGGTTTGTGGGATTTTCCTTAAGTCCCATCTTTTGGACAACCCTGGCAGACATAGGGAATGCAGAAATACCTGCAGCACCAATCATTGGATTAACCTTTTCTTTTAGAAATAAATTAAGAAATTTTGCAAACAAAACACCGCCTATGGTATCAAAGATGAAGGCTAATAATCCTAAGCCCATGATTAATAGGGTATTTATGGATACAAATGCTTCAGCTTTCATGCTAAAGGATATGGTGATGCCAAGTAATAAAGTTATTAGATTTGCTAAGGTATTTTGGGCTGTTTCGGATAAGCTATTTAGCACACCACACTCTCTAATAAGATTACCAAACATCAAAAATCCAACTAGAGATACGGACATAGGTGCTACAAGTCCAGCAATGAATGTTACAGCAATAGGAAAGATAAGCCTCGTTTTTTTAGAAATAGCTTTTGGATTATAAGACATTTTAATTAATCTTTCTTTTTTGGTTGTAACAAGTTTTATCGCCAGGGGTTGTACCATCGGTACCAATGCCATATAGGAATAAGCTGCTACGGCAATAGCACCAATGTATTTAGAACCTAGGATTTGTGATACTAAAATTGATGTAGGACCATCTGCTGCCCCAATGATTCCGATAGATGCAGCATCCTTTAAATCAAAGCCAAGTAGGGTGGCTACTGATATGGTAAAAAATATGCCAAACTGGGCAGCAGCACCGAATAAGAGCATCTTAGGATTAGAAAGAAGGGGCCCAAAATCTATCATTGCACCAATACCGATAAAAAGTAAAATAGGTAGTGCTTCAGAAGCTTCTATGCCCATATTAAATAACCATTCTATAATTCCTTTCGTTTCACCAATACCTGCAAGGGTTTGATTTAAGACTCCGGAGGCAGGCAAATTAACTAAAATTGCACCAAATCCCATAGGGAGGAGCAATGCAGGTTCAAAGTCTTTGTATACAGCCAAATATATAAGCAGTATTCCTATTAAATACATAATAAATTGTTGAGGTGTAATTGACATAAGTCCTGAAATTAGAAAATCCATAAAAAATAATCCTCCTGTTATTAATCCAAAAGTTTACAATCTGCGATTTGCAATTAAAGACATTATACCACAATTTTTTCATACATGCATATTAGTAGACTGCCATAATTAATAGTATAATTTTGGCAGTCTTATCTTAATGTTTAGGAGGATTGATTATTTTATTGCTATTATCTTTATCCCTTAGGTAATGGTGGAAATATTGAATAATGTGTTCGATATTTTCAGCACAACTTTCATATAAAATCTTTGCTTGCTTATTATCAGTTTCATTATGATATGTTAGTAAGTCTGAACGAACCTTGTTTAATTTGGCAAGGAGTATTTGGTTGGAAGTATCATTAGAGGGAAGATTATCGTAGTAATCATAGGAGTCTATAAATAAATTTCCACTATTATCGACTTGGGCAAATGAAATCTTAGCCAAATCAAAGACTCCTTTTTCGCCAAGCTTACTCATAAGCCAAGAACGGGTTAAACCGTACTCATATAGGGCATCCTCATCAATTTGCCCTTCTCTTATTATTAGATTTCCGATTCCACTATAAGTCGTGGGGAGTTTAAGATGAGAAGGAGTTAGGACTTGCTTATTAGGTTTTTGTTGTATACTAATATCACCATTCGTTTCAAGAAAAGCAAATTCTACATCTGATAAATTGAAGACATTCTTTTCCCTGAGTTTTGTGGTTAATTCATCAATATTTAATCTTTCCTTTTTAAGTTTATCTTCGATGATTCTGCCATTTTTTATGAGCATTGTTTTACTGCCAATAGTCAGTTTTCTAAAAGAAATACTTTTTAGGGATAGATATGAGGTAATTATTTGAAGTAGTCCTAAGGTAGCTAAGACAATGAATATTTTTACAAGAGTATTAGAGGTATCAACTGATAAAGTTGCAGCTGAACTTCCTATGGTAATACCTATTACATAATCAAAGAATGATAATTGAGATATTTCTCGCTTACCCATTAGACGGGTTATAATAAGCAGAGAAATGTAAGTAAAAACAATTTGCATTACTAATTGTAAGTAAGTGGACATTATTTATTACCCTCCCTATACTGGGGTTCTTCCTCTTCTATATCTTCTATTCTACCTTTTAATTTTCTTATTACTGAATTTGTTTGGGTAGATAGCTGCTCAAACATTTGTTTTGTTTGGGCATCGGAAGTTTCTAAGTATGATACTGTGAAGTCTGCAGCAATTCCTTCTAGGGTGGCTAAGGTTGCCCTTAGTTTTTTATCAACGGGCATATTTACCCTCCTTTAACCTATGAATAGATTTAGTATTTACAAATTAAATGATTGTATTCAGGAAGTCATAAATGATATGATATAAATTAAGAAAATTAGGAAGGGTAAAAGTAGCTGGAGAAAAAACCAAGAAATATAGTTATCTCCTTAGGTGTACTTCTTACCTTAGGTTTTGAATATATTAGTAGGCACCCCTTATTGCAAGTGGCAGATTTTATAAAATTAAATCAAATAGAAAAAGCAATTACTGTGTATTAAGTCTTATCATATTGTTTATAATAGGTAGGATACTAATATATAAGGTACCTAGTTAAGAAACTAAAATTTTTTGTACTGCGTAGGATGATCGGCCGTTATTAGTATTATGCCGTCATTTCTACTTGATTGTCATAGAAAAAAGTAATATATTTATATTGAAGCATTAAAATGCCTAAAAGGTTACTACTAAGGACAACAGAAAGGAGAACAATAATGAATGTAGAACTGTTAAAAAAATATGCAAGGCTTCTTGTAAAAACAGGGGTAAACATCAAAAAGGATCAGCTCTTAATGATTATAAGTCCTATAGAAGCAGCACCCTTTACAAGAATCGTTTCGGAAATCGCTTATAAAGAAGGAGCAAAGGATGTACAAATCCTTTGGAAAGATGAAGTATCTACCAAGATAAAATATTTATATGCTCCTGAAGAAGTGTTTGAAACATACCCTAGCTGGCAGAAAGATTTTTATATTTCTTATGCTAGAGCTGGAGCAGCAATTTTGAATATTTTCGCTGAAGATCCAGAACTCCTTAAGGATATCGATGTAAAGAGGGTTGCAAAATATCAGAAAGTAACCAATACAGAGCTAAAAGAATATAGAGATAGAACTATGACTAACCAAAATGCTTGGTGTATTGCATCCATACCTACTGCTGCTTGGGCTAGGAAGGTATATCCTAATGTATCGGAAGGAGAAGCTGTTGATAAACTATGGGAAGCTATCTTAAAGACGGTACGAGTAGATACTAAAGACCCGGTAGCTTCATGGGAAGAGCATAAGAAGAATTTAGAAAAAAGAATGGAGGTTTTAAACGCTAGCAAGCTTCAATACCTTCATTATAAAAATGAATTGGGTACTGACCTTAAAATAGAGCTTCCCCCAAATCATATTTGGACGGGAGGCGCTGATAAAACACAAGAAGGCAGAGAATTCATAGCCAATATGCCTACAGAGGAAGTATTTACATTACCTAAAAAAGACGGTGTTAATGGCAAAGTAGTAAGTTCTATACCTCTAAATTATAATGGAAACCTTATAGACAAATTTTCCTTGACCTTTAAAGAGGGAAGAATTGTTGACTCTACCGCTGAAAAGGGATATGAAAGCCTAAAACATCTTATAGATACCGATGAAGGTTCCCATTACTTAGGAGAAGTGGCATTGGTACCCTATGATTCCCCAATTTCTAATTTAAGGACTTTATTTTACAACACTTTATTTGATGAAAATGCTTCCTGTCATTTAGCTATAGGCAGAGCTTACTCCCCTTGTATTAAGGGAGGAGAAAAAATGAGTCCCGAGGAATTAGCTAAAGAAGGTGCTAACGATTCTCTGGTTCACGTAGATTTTATGGTAGGTACTAAGGATCTTGAAATTATGGGAACTACCGTGGACGGAAAAGAGATTCCTATATTTGAGGGAGGAAATTTCGCATTTGAATCATAAAAAGTCCTAGGAGATATCTCCTAGGACTTTTTATGATTCAAATCTATTTATTATATTTCTATTCCTGTCTTTTGGTTTGCACTAATTCAGCATTATTTTAATGCATTAGGAAAACCTTGTCTACTTTTCTATTAAGCGTATTTACGATATAATAATTGTATCAATGAAAACATAAGAAGGGGTATCAATATGAATTTATTGTCCGTTGAAAACATAACTAAAATATATGGTGACAAAGTATTATTTAAAGATATATCCTTTGGGATTAACGAGGGGGATAAAATCGGTTTAATAGGTATTAACGGTACAGGGAAGAGTACTTTCCTAAAGATACTTATAGGGAAAGAGATTCCCGATTATGGCAGTATTACTACTATTAATGGCATTAGGATTGAATATCTTTCCCAAAATCCCAGTTTTGACGATAACTCCACGGTCCTAGAGCAGATTTTTAATGGCAACAATCTAACTACCCAGCTTATTAAAGAATATGAAGAGACTTTAGATAAGCTAAATAAAGATGGCCAAAATCAAAACCTTCAAGAAAAACTGCTTAAGCTAAATGAAAAAATGGATAAGGCGGATGCCTGGCAACTGGAGAGTGAAGCCAAAACCATCTTAACAAAACTGGGCATTTCTAATTTTGACGCAAAGGTAGGAACCCTTTCGGGAGGGCAAAGAAAGAGAATTGCCATAGCAGGGGCTCTTATTCGTCCATCGGATTTACTCGTCCTAGATGAACCAACTAACCAAATTGATAACGGAACTATTCTTTGGCTGGAGGAATATCTAAATAAGCGAAAAGGTGCTCTTATTATGATTACACATGATAGATATTTTTTAGATAGAATAGCAAATAGAATTATCGAACTAGATTGTGGAAACCTTTATGAATATAAAGGCAATTATACAAGGTTTATCGAAGCAAAAGCCTTAAGGGAAGAACAGCATAAGATTGACGAAGGAAAAAGGCAAAGACTTTATAAAAAGGAACTGGAATGGATAAGAAGTGGCGTAAGAGCTAGAGGAACCAAGCAAAAAGCAAGAATAGACAGATTTGAAGCATTACAGAATNAACAAGTTAATACAAACTCTGAGACCATGGAGATATCCGTAGGCACAAGAAGGTTAGGAAAAAAGATAATAGAACTAGGCAATATAAGCAAAGCTTTTGGGGATAAAATCCTTATAAAGGATTTTACCTATATATTTTTAAAAGAAGATCGAGTAGGGATTATCGGGCCCAATGGTAGTGGAAAATCAACTCTTTTAAATATCATCGCCGGGCTAATAAGGCCTGATAAGGGGAGTGTGGAAATAGGAGAAACCATAAAGATAGGCTACTACTCCCAGGAAAATAAAGATATGGATGAAAGTCTTAGGGTCATTGAATATATAAGAGAAGAGGCGGAGTATATAGAAAGTGGGAACGGCACTAAAATTACGGCATCTATGATGCTTGAAAGATTTTTATTTCCTCTAAATATGCAATGGACTCCTATTGGGAAACTTTCCGGAGGTGAAAAGAGAAGGTTGTATTTGCTTAGGGTTCTTATGGGGTCGCCGAATGTACTTCTTTTGGATGAGCCTACCAATGACCTAGATATTCAAACCCTAGAAATATTAGAAGAATACCTAGAGGAGTTTATGGGCCCTGTGATTACAGTTTCCCATGATAGGTATTTTTTAGATAAAGTAGTGGAAAAGATTTTTAATTTCGAAGGAGAAGGAATAATAAAAAATTATCCTGGAAATTTCGAAGATTATCAAAATAGAATCCAAAATAAGATATCAGAGGAAAAGGTTATTTATAGAGAAAAAGAAAAAAAGGATACTAGGAAAAAGAAAAAAGATACAAAAATTAAATTTACCTTTAAAGAAAAGCAAGAGTTTGAACAAATAGAGGGGTGGATTGAAAAGGCAGAAAACGAGTTAAATGAAATTCATAATAAGATAAATAATACAAAAAGTGACTATATACTCTTACAGGAACTAGATAAAGAGCAAAATGAAATAGGAAAACATTTAGAAGAACTAATGGAACGATGGGAATATCTTAATGAATTAGCAGAAAAAATGAATAATACTAAATAAAACTCAACGTTTTCTATTTATAACAAACGCAATTACGATAGCTAATATAATTCCAAGACAAAAAATGCCGCCAAACGCAATAAGAAGATTTGATCTAACCATAATATGCTCCTCTGTTTTTATATAATTGTAACATAACAAGAAAGTGAAAACAATCAATTTAAATTATTTAAAAGATATATAAAAACAGCTGCCATTAGGTAAATTCTAACGGCAGCTGTTTTTATATATTAATTAAAGGGGGGTGTATAACAAATTTGATTTATATATTTATTATAGGGGGTAAATATGAATTAGGTATGAACACGATATTACAAGTTGATGAAATTATATATGCAGCTTACTTTTTATTTTTTCTTTAAGTTTGTCAGGCAGCCTATAATATAAACTTATTAGTAAAAGGGCAGTAGACATAAGGACAATGGATACAATTAGTGACCAAGTAAATTTTATAGGCCTGTTAGACTGATGATTAAGAATGTACTCAAGGCCGATAGAAAACAAGGAAATCCCTACGCATAAATGAGAAGGTATAAAAATAAATTGATTTTTAAATTTACTTCTATTATATAGATAAAGAAGAAAAAAAGAAATGATTATAGAAAGTATAATAATAGGTAAAGCATGTGAGTAGCACCAGGTTACATTATAATCTACATAATCAAGTCCAAAGGTTAAACAAAAAGTGGTAATACCCATACCTAGTATGGAGTAGTAATGGTTTTTTATGTAGCCAAAAAGGAGAAAAACATAAAACCAGGAAGAAATAACACTTATAATGCTATACTTTATTGCATATTGACTTATATTAATGAATGAATTAATAGCCATTAAAATGAATACTGCACTAAATATTAAAATAGATAAAGTAAAAAATATTTGATTTTTGACTTTAAGTATTTTTTCATAATATATATTTTCGGCCTCGGGGAATTTTGATTCTTCTAAAAAAAATTCATTCTCTTCTGTTGTCTTAGGCACAGGGAAAGTGCAAAGAGGACAATTTTTAACTCTATAATCCAGCTCAACACCGCATTTTGGACAGTAAGGCATAGTATCACTCCCTATTTGTTTCTATTTTAACGGGGATATTCATTCTTCGAATTTTGCGAAAGAATATTTTTTCTATTTCGGTAGCTTTGGTTAAACTTCCAAAGGAAATATAAATTTTATCTCTATAACTTATTACCCCCGCCTTTATTATGTTTCCACGGCTAGGAGGAGGATAAAACTCGAATCTTTCTATTAAAGATTCAATTGATTTCGGCATAGTTATGGGACCAAGGTTAGAAATACTTGTTGTATAATTTCTCTCAGCATATTTATTATAAAGAGTGGGCATCAACATATTCTTAATAAAAAGGGGAGTTAATCGTATAAAAAATGATTTCTCGTTCTTTATGTTTTTATGAATATGTTGATTAAAATGTTTTTTATTTATACTCATTTCCATATGACCACGAATATAATTTAAAATTTCATCAAAGGAATATATACCTAGGCGAAAGTCTAGTTGGGGAGTAATGCTTATAAAAAAGTTTCTCATAGTTTTGGAAGGAAAAAATTTTCTGAGGTTTACCGGTACATTCATAACTACTGGATATAACTTTTTAATATTGTTTTGATGGATATATTCTTGAATCGTATCTAAATACAAAGCTAGTAAAAATTGAGTTAGTGAAGCATTATGATGTTTAGCCATGGCAATTATAGTGTCCACAGGTATAATGCCGGTTATGATATTGTATTCTCCTTTGGAGTTTAATGGAAAGGGAAAGTGAAAGGCTTTTTTTAATTTGGGGGGAAGTGGTATGCCCTTCCTATAATACCTAAGAAAGGCATCTTCCGCTTCTTCTTTATCTAAAACATGTTTTAATCCCGTTTTAACTCCAAGAAGCCCAAAGTACTCTATAAGGAGAGATTGGAGGAATGTTATGACTCCTGTTCCATCTGTAATACTATGGGATATTTCAATGCTTATTTTATTTCTATAGTACAATACCCTAAATGGAAAGGATTTCTTTCTTTTATATAACATAAACATACAGGGATAGAAAGTCTCCTTTTGAACCGTGGGATAATTCTCAGTATGTTCATAGTAATACCAAAAAAGACCTCGTTTAAGATTTACCTTGTAGTAGGGGAAACTATCTATTATATTTGTTAATGCCTCTTGAAGGATATCTGGTTTTATTAATTTGTATAGGGTAGCAGAAACGCGAAATACAGTAGACACCCTAGTAGAAGTGATAGAAGGGTAAAGTTTCCCTGCATTATCTAGCCTATACCAAGTTTTTGATTTTTGTTTCATATATATCACCAATCCGAGCATTTATTAATACGTTAAATTACTCTGTTTTAATTGCACTTAAAGCCGATAACTTCATGGCCCTTCTAGCTGGAAAGTACCCTGCAACCATTCCAATTAAACTACTAAAGATTAAGGAGGCACCTAAGAGCCAAAAGGGTATAACGGAAACATAAGTTTTTACTCCTTCTTCCGGGGGACCTGTAAACATATCCCCTAATAATCCTCCGGAACTAAAGCGATTAAGTAAGAATGAGATAAGCAGGCTTATAAGTAGTCCTAATAATCCACCAATAAAACCTATCATTGCTGCTTCTATCAAAAACATTTTTCTGATATCCGTAAGCAGGGCACCTATAACTTTCATAACACCTATTTCTCTTGTTCTTTCATATATCGACATAATCATTGTATTGGTTATGCCTAAGGCAGCAACCAGCAGGGAAACTGCACCAATACCTCCTAGTACCATTTGGATTCCCTTAAACATATTTTTAACTTCTTTTAAACCGTCAGACATACTATAAGCTTCAAAACCCATAGCCCTTATTTCTTCTAAAACCCCATCAACCTGATGAACGTTCTCAACTTTAACTTTGACATTTTGATAGGTAAATTCTTTAGTACCCTTTTTTTTCGGGATTTTTTGTCCTTGGGCAGCCTGTAACTTTTCTTCATAATCCCTTTGGGCAAGAATAAGCTTCTTAACGGTATCGGTAGGCATATAGCATCGATAACTGGTTTCATAATTTTTTTCTTCCATTATACCTACTACAGTTGCTTTAATAGGTCTAGGAGGCTTAACAATAGGTTTTGGGGCATTCTTTTCTCCGTAATTATGATCAGGTGAGATTTTTACTGTTTGGTTGAGCATATCAAAAGGAGCTTCTTGCCCTCCATCATATCCACCGTAAAATCTTCCATCAGTATATCCTATTTTACGAAAGTTCATGGCAACTTGTGTGCCCGCAATGATAACATTGCGATCATCGGCGGTAAAAGTTCTTCCACGGTCTACATTATATCCAAGCTTAGACATTGCTTCGGGGGTAATTCCTTCTATTTCAATATACCCCTTATATTTTCCGATTATGCTGGGGATATATAGGGAGACAGAGGGAATCACCATCTCTACACTGGTTATAGTTTCCATTTGTTTTAAATCTTCTTCGGAAATAGAAGGTTCAGTAGTATGAGAAGTCATATTGCCCCAATTAGGCCAAACATTTATTATGGATAAATCACCCCAACGTTTCATGGAATTTTCTAGGTTTAGATTCATTGCAAAACCTAAGGAAAGCATAAGTACAATAGAACCAGTCCCTATGATAACTCCTAATATGGTTAAAGAAGTACGCAGCTTTCGCCGCCATAGATTCCTTATACTCATTAATACCAGATCAAGATTATTCATCTAAGCTCATCTCATTTCTTTTGCGCTTTTTCATAATTATGATAATAGTTGCAGCAGCTAAGGCAAGTCCTAGTACAACTCCTATCCATGTAATGGGGTTTTTATAAAAAGGTTTTTGCTGATTTTCTATTTCTGGAGGCATCATACCCATACCATCAGGTCCCATTTCCATTTCGTCAAAAGAAGGGGCATCCATAACCAGCATTGTAAAGGACAGTCTTTGTTCTTGTTTTTCCCCTGTAATTTCTTCATAAATCACCACCAATTCGCCGCTGCATTCTCCAGGCTGTGTTGGGATAACGATTCCTTCATAATACTCTTCGCTTCCTTGTACAAAATTACCTACAAAGAAATTGGCATCTTCTTTTTCAAAGGGGCCTTCAACAGTTACCATGAGGTTTTTTATATTGGTTCTACCAGTATTAAAAATTTGCGAAATAACACTAATGGGCCTACCAATCATTGCCTCTCCATCGATCCTAACTTCCCCAACATCTATTTGGGTGCTTTGCTGTACGGGAATTCCAATTTTTGCTACCTCCGTGTAGGGCTCTCCTATAGAGTCCTCATACTCCATTTCTACTGTTACCTCGTAAGTTTTGGGATTGGCATCGGGAACAGTGTACATACGAACATTTTTCAAGACAGTTTCTCNCGGATTTATTTCTGCAAGATAAAACATATTACTTTGTCCACTAACAGGGGTAAAGACAGTGCCAGTATCCTGAGTTGTGTTGTCTGCACCTTTTTCATTTATGGTTAATACGGCTTTCATATTTTCCACTGTTTTGCTGCTATGGGTATTTGTAAAGCCTATACTTAAATCAAATTCTTGACCCGCCCTTACGATTTGTGGTTCTACAGTATATTCTCCAATAATAATCCTAGGTTTGCTCTTTGCATTACTTTTATCTCCTGCCACATTTATACCGACATATTGGCTAAAGGTGGCCACCCCTGCTCCTTGATAGGGTATGTATTCTACCTTAATTTCTATTGGATAATTACGATATTCAGCATCACTGCCTGCCCAAAAAACTGCAGAAAAGTTCTTTTTAGCTCCTGCATTAAAATTATTAATGGCATAGATGCTCTGGGATTTAGGCTTTAGAATTTCTCCGCCATCCAATGTAATTTTAACACTTTTAGCAGGGTATTTTGAGTTATTAATTAAGGAAAAGCTAACATTAAAATCTTCCCCCGTACCCACGGAATTGCCTGGAGTAACAATATTCTCTATAGATAATTCTGATAAGCCCAAGGTTTTTCCGTCTAAGGATACGAAAATTTCCTGGGTACTTTTTTGAATTTCTGTTGTACCATCGGAATAGGTATATTCGATGGTTAAGGGCTCAATATTTCCTTCCAAGGTTCCCGAAGCTAGCACCTTAAATTGCGTAGTTTTTGTTTCCCCTACTTTAATAGAAGGGATATAGGAAGTATTACTACCTTCAACTACTGTAAGTCCATCCTTTTTTAAGCCTGAAAGAGAAATTTCTACATTACTGGCAGGAGATTGCCCTTTATTAGTTGCAGTTATCTCTAGAGAGGCTGGTTTTCCTGGAGAAATTGGAGAGTTACTTTTAACTCCAAATTGAATTCTAGCAGGCATTTGGGTGTTTAGAACTTTTACATAAACCGTATCTTTATTTTCAAATTCATCGTCGGAGGAATTTGTGTACTTATATTTTATAGTAATAGGATATAGACCTGGTTTTGCAGTTCTATCCACTTGAATACCAAAGCTTAAATGATTGACACCTTCTCTATTTATTGAAGAGAAGTGTAGTTTTTCTAAGTCTTTTATTAAAATTGGAATTTGTACTCCCTCTTTGTTTGCTTCGACCGTAATTGTTAGATTTTTAGCAGTAAATCCTCCGGCGTTTACAAATGGGAGATTTACTTTTTTATATTCCCCTGCCCCTAACTCAACTATTTCATCGTTTACAAGGGAAATACGAGGCTGATACTTCTTGGTATCTACAACGATAATAGAATCATCAAGGGTTTTACTCCCTTCTATGGTACCTGTCGTGGTTGTGACAGCGCCGCTTTCTGTTTTTTCGGCATATTTTATACTATAACTGATTGTTCTATTACCGCCACCTTTATACTCTAATTTTCTTATGATAGAAATGTCTTCAACTCCGGGAGCCAAATCAAAACCTAGAGTAGTACTTCCTAGGCATTTATACCCATCCATAAATTCGATTGATTGTAAACGAACCTCTCTTTCGCTATTTGATGAATTGTTAACAGTAATTTCTATGTTCAGAACATCCCCAGAATCTAATTTACCGCTAGGCACAATGACTTCTTTAACCCAAGTACTCAATTCTATATTAGCGGCATGTAGGATATTAGAAGGTAAAAAA
>JGI24707J26582_10001257_pt1 | contig 20085 bp, 14 predicted proteins | sample BioPla1DNA1_FD_26582 | JGI IMG/M metagenome (IMG submission 26582)
TTATTTCTGTATAAACCAAGACTCCAAGACAAATTAGTATGATAACACCAATCAGTGTTAGAAAGGTCCTATCACTGATATAATTTCCAACAACAACTCCCAGAGTTACTCCGAGGAGTGCCCAGGGTAGGGGTAGAAATACCTTCTTCCATTCCACACTTTTTCGATAATAGCAAACAGCAAATATATCTCCAGCTAAAAGCATAGGCAGCATAATACCTGTAGAATCTTTACCACCGAATACAGAGGCAAGAATAGGTATGGCTAACATTGTCAGCCCACCAATCCCGGTTTTTGAAAAGCCTACTATTATTGCTACTATAATTACAGTAAGCCATTGTAGCATGTCTAAATCAATCACTTGCAATATATAATCCATATCGTATCTCCTATTTAAGTCAACAGCCTGCTTACTTATTCTTAATCAATAATATCAATACTTGCCCTTCTGGTCAAATAATAAATGACAACTTATATTTAATTAAGATGCTATAGTTATAATTAATATTATAAATTACATAGTGTTGTTGCTCTTATCATTTTTTGTCGTATTCTGTCACTTTTTCTTGCTATAATTCATAATATATTATTAGCACATCTAAAAGTTATAGATGCGAAAATACGTTTTTAAACAGGAGGTATTATATGGCATTCTTTGGTAGTGGGTTTAATAACAGTAACGGGAACATTAACAACTTTAACACTAATTTAGCGAGACACATATATGAGTTTATTGGTGAAACTGTAACAATTTTTACTACCAGTGGTGGAGCATCCGGTAACGGCTTCACTGGTGTAGTATTATCAGTAAATCAGAATTTTGTACGATTAATGACTGAGCAAGGCACTCCACCAACTAACCCCATTAACCCCATTAACAATACCCTAGATGTTAATAGCAATAATTTCGGATTTGATGGTATTGGCAGTACAGGTATGGGTGGAAACAGGAGAGACAACAACAGTAGATTCGGCTCCGTATGCGATATTCCAATTGAAAACATTGCAGCCTTTTGTCATAATGCAGTATAACTAAAGACAAGGGCAAGACAAGGGGCCCAAGACAAGGGGACGTTTCGCCCAACAAGACAAGGGGACGTTTCGCCTGTCTTCTTGGGGTTCAGAAGACAGGCGAAACGTCCCCTTGTCTTGTCCTACTTCCTCAAATGCATAATCCAATTTCCTAGTCTGTATGCAGTTTCTGTAATAATATGAGGTGTATACTTATAAAAGAAATGAAACACCTTAACAGCCACCTTCCTACTATCTGGTTGAAGTAAACTGTCCTTCCATGGTGAATTAGCCGCTATTCTTATGTATTCATCCTTTCTTGGATGACTACAATTCTCCTCCCAAGGTCTTCCAACTAGACCAGTAGTAAAATGAATAATAACTGGACGTTTTTTTGCTTCATTAAGCTCTACCTGGTGATAATAGCTATTCATGTAGTATATTCGTTTTATGGTTTTAGCTGAAAATGAATATATATTAGATGTGACATTATATCTAGGGGATAGGATTCTTTTGCTTTTATTACATACTGCATTTATAGTTCCCTGATCATGGTGGGGAACATTGCCATTATATTTTTTTATAAAGTCAATAAAGCTCTGTTTAAGCTTACCGCTTCTCCATACTGAAAGGTTAATCAACATTATCCCTGAATTCACATAGAAGTCATCCTGAGTTAGGCCTATTTTACTTAAAAAATACTTATCTACTGTGTCCTGTACACCTGCAATCATAAATCCATCTAGGTCGGTATTCCATAAATTGGTAAGCTCATCCATAATTATTGTATCACAGTCTAAATATAGAACTCTACCATATTCCTCTGGAATTACAGAGGACAAAAATAGTCTTGCATACGCAGCAATAGAAATCTTTCTAACACCCATTTTTAAATCTAGCTCTGATATGTGTTTTTTCATGTCTATAAAGTAAATACTTCTATTATATTCCTCTGCTATTGAAATCAGCTTTTCCTTATTTAAATCACTAATTTCACAATCCATCACAAATACATCTATTTTATCAAACACCTCATTTGTCTGAAATAATGATGTCATAGATATTCCAAGGAATTTTGCATAATTATCATCTGCTCCATAGGCTACACATAAAACTTGCTTATTCTTCATATCTATTCATGTATGATATACAAGCATATAATATACCATATTTCTCCTTTCGCACGTCATAATATCAGTCTATTATCTGTTTCATGAACTTCAACTTAAGCTTCTATGACTTATCCTTTATCCTTCAATAAATCCTTCTATATTAATTATCTCTTTGTAATCATCCAAATAGTCTATTTGCAGGTTATAGGGATAATAAGTGTTCTGCTCCATTAAATATACTAGATAGATATCATTTTCAAAATACACCTTGAAATTTCTGGGGTAGTGCTTTGCAAATGCCTTTGCCCAATAATAAGCCTTAGATTGTATAACAGCCCTTTGGAAATAATAATCCTGTATATCACCCATATATATAAAGTCCTTAGCTGCATACTCTAAGCTCACATCAACTCTACCATAGCTATAATCCTGTAATGTAGTTTTCTCAATAAAGAAGAAAACATACTCTGTAGTAAAGTTAAAGCTCTCCTCCTTCCCACTAATCATATTTACAAATTTAGAAAGCTCTGTATGCCTACCATAATCGATTACATCATAATATTCATCTGTAAGAGAAACTATTGTATATGAATATTTATCATAGGACTTTCTAATGTTACGAAGCACATACTCAGTTTCATTATAGTATGGCTGATATACATCAAAAAAATCATGATACCATCCAAAGCCTATTATGAAGACTCCCCAAACACCACATATAGCAAGAGAAAGTGCCCCAATAATGGATTGCTTATAGGGGCTCTTCCTAGCACCAACAAAACGAAGCAGGATATCAACTGGTATTATATATACAAGTCCTACAAAGGGTTGTGCAAAGGTAGATGCCCTAGACGAGGCTATAAGCTCTGGTATACCTAATTCCTGCGAGGCTCCAAGTGTCAACAAAATAATCATCATATAAATTAATGACAAATAATCCTGTCCTACAATTCTTGTTTTCTTAAACATAAGCATTATTAACGCTGATATTAGTCCTATTGCCATACATAAAAACATCAGCTTAGTAGGCTGCAAACCATACATTACCACTGTAGCAAAGCTTTTAATAGATTCATAATAATGGTCAATAATCTCCTTTAATGTCATACTAGAATAATCTATTTTTCTAGAGTCAGTATCTGTATTATTATCCTTAGCTGCATCATTATCATCAATCACATCATGGCCCTGTGCCCTTGCCAATTCATCCTGATAATCAGCTTCACTTCCTTTCCACTCCTCACCAGACATAACCGTTGTAGCCCATTCAATAGACTCCTGGAAGGGTACTCCTTTAATCAGTAAAGCTCCTGTTGGAATAAGAGCTATAAGTGCCCCCATAATCCCACAAAACATCAAGGGAACAAAATATTGCTTCCTAAAAATCCGCGGAATATATGCTAGGCCTATAGCTATTACTACAAACACAGCCACTATAGCCGTGTAATAATGATAGGATATTACCAGGGCCACACAAAGCATCATCAGAATCAAATCCGTCTTGATATATCTCCGATTTATATAGGAATTTATACGAAAAAATCTACGTATTTTAGAATCACTCTCTATAATATTGCGCTTCCTATTTCTATGGAGGTAGCTAATCATAAAGTAGGCTAAGCCAACCACTGCATACATACCTGATTCCTGTGGAAGAGCTGCAGCATACCTCCCCTGATTAAGCAGTAAGCTTAAAATAAGAATTACCGCTATAGGAGTATATCTTCCCTTTACAATAAGCTTTGCCAGCAAATAGACACCTATTAATAAGACCACAAACTGATAGGCACCAGCATACAGCATAATTTCTCTTAGATTAAGACCAAATATCACGCGGACAAAATATATCATTATATGCATACCAAATGGATAAATTCCATCCGAATACAAATTTCCCTGCTCTAACTCATATATCCAAGACTGATGCACTGGAATATCTGAAAACTGATAGCTATGATATAGCATCACATTATGTGTTAAAAACCAAATATTATAAATTACCAAGCCAAATAAAAGCAAATATTCTAGCCAATTCCTTGCTAATTGCCTCCATATAGGCCAATGACACATACTCCTAAAGCCTTTTTTAATAGAGCCTGATAGGACCTTTCCTATATGTCTTGACAGTCTTTCCTCCTTATAGGCAGTCCAATAACCTCTAACACCACTATTAAATCTAACGAATAATAGCTTGTCAGAATAATTCCATAAAATCAAAAGATAGATAATAATATTAGAGCCAATATATGTCACATTATTTAAAATACCTAATATACCCAATAATAAAACTATATTTATCTGAATAATAGCCTGGGTTATTATACAAAACCAGAAACGGTAGCTGTAGCTTTTTCCAGTAAAATGCTTCTTCCACACAAAAAGCGGAATAATGAAATCCCGGAAAATACAGCCTATTAATACCATTATCATTGACAATACATACGCACCAGTATCAACTATCACTTCATTCTCTCTTCCTTCTAATTAAGCTTAGATTCATTGTCTACTTTATACTATTAATCAAATCCCTCATACTGCTAAATTCTTTTTTAATATTTATAAAATAAAAGGCACATCCAATTAAATAAACGATAGCTCCCATAGTTACCTGGATAATAAGTAAAGGCAAGGTATTTATCGAAAGAAATGACAACAAATTAATAGCCAGTAATTCAAATATTCCACAAATTAAAAAGGGGAGCAGCATGGCAGACACCTGACCAAAGCTATAAATATTCCTAATACATAAAATTTGATAGCCACAGACTAGTAGCTCGGCTATAAGTGTTCCTATAATTGCTCCTGAGGCTCCATAGCTTGGAATTAAAGCCAAATTCATCAGTAAATTTGTCAAGGCTCCCAGGCCAACTGCTTTGATATAAATATTTTCCTTATTAAAGGGTATTAAATATTGTGTCTGTATAACATTCGTTATACTAATTGGAATTATAACTATAGCAAGCTTCATAGTAAGAGCAACGGTAGGCTCAAACTCTGGTCCCAAAAACCAGGGGACAAAGCTTGGCGAAATACCAATAATACCAAAACAAAGAGCACAGCTGATAAAGCTATTAAAACGAACAGATCCTCTCATTTTACCTATGCCCTCTTCCTCATGATTATTAGCCACAAGGTTAGATATTCTAGGAAGCATTACTGCATCTAAGGCTGATAAAATACCCTTTGGAAGATTTATAATATTTTCTGCATATGTATAAAATGCAACTACTGCCGTACTACCTATAATGACCCCTAGCATTATTTTATCCATAAAATTATAAATGCTTAGTGCTAATAAGGGGATAAACAGCTTTATATTAGGTATTATATGGCGTATCACATCCTCCTTTTTAATTGAAACCTTTTTTACATGCTTAAATAGAAAGGGTAGTAGCTGTAGCTGCTCAAATAAAAAGCAGCCAGCCATTATTCCTGTATAAATATATAAATCCTGGTCAGATTTCACAAAAACATAAACTAGTATAAGAATAATAATCCTCGCTATAACGCTACGAATACTTGTTATACGAAATTTCTCCATACCATAAAAAAACCAGCTAAAATCAAACAAGGCAGAGCAAACATATATAAGCTGTAACCAATATATAAGTGGGTTATTGTCAAAAACTGTTAATGTTAATAAAACATAAATAACAATTGAAATAAGCGATGTAATCATCTGTAAAACAAATATGCCCCAAAAAACCCGGCTCCGTTCTTTTATATCGTCTCTACAGGATGCAATACTCCTATTACCATAATTATCAAGCCCCAGCTTGGCAAACATGATAAAATAGCATGCAACTGTGCTTGAAAAAGCATACAAACCTACCTGCTCTGCTCCTAATACTCTTGCAACATAGGGAGTAACAGCAAGGGGCAGTATAATTATTGATAGGCGATATAATAGATTATATATATAGTTTTTTCTCTCTTCATAATTCATTTAAAATACTGCCCCTCGTATAATTATCTATTTATTACATTTTATCTGTTTTTAGCGCTTCCTGCAATTCTATTTTAGTATGCTTGTCAAAGGCAGTCTGTGATATTACAATATCTCCAGATTGAATTACAGCACTAGATAACAAATCACAGTTAGCAAACGCCTGATGATTTATAGATAGCACCTTTTTTGGTATTTTTATAAACTTCAACCTAGAGCAACCATAAAATGTACGGGTACGAATCCTCTCTAGCTCATTAGGCAGTTTAAAATAAGGCATATTCTCACAATGCATAAAGGCACATTTTCCAATGCTTCTTAGGGAATCTATCTGTAAAAAGGCAGCTGTTTCAAGCTCCTTACAATAAGCCAAGGAATAAGGTCCCAACACCTTTAATCTACTGGTAAAAACAAGCTTTGATAGACTTCTGCAACCAATAAATGCTCCCTTCTCGACTCTTTCAAGAATACTATTATTACAAAACTCCACTGCCTTAAGGCTTTCACAAGCGGCAAAGGCATAGGGAGCAATTTTCTCTATTGAGGCAGGATAAAGACTGCTATGGTCAAACATCAATTTTCTTAAGGAGTAGCATTCTGCAAAGGCGTAGGTTCCTATCTGTGAAACTGACGAGGGAAGATCTATAGCCTCTAACGATACGCAGCCTGCAAAGGCATAATCACCAATTTTATTCAACCTACTTTTTTTCTGAAAGCGAATTTTACGTAGCCTGCTACATCTATGAAAAGCATGATCCTCTATTTCGACTACTGTATTGGGTATTTCTATAATCTCAAGTCTAGTACAAGCATAAAACATTCCCTTCTTGATAATAGTAACATGATCAGGAATAACCACCCTGCTTATGTTTTTATTAAAGACATACCTAAGAGATCCTTGCTCATTATAATGCTTAGCAGATGAAAATCTTACTTGCTTTTTCTCCTGCTTCTTTAATGCATTTATGTATTTATCAACTTTTCTCTTTGGCTGCTTGCCCATAGAAATAATAAACACATTAAAAGCAATTCGGAATTTTTCATTAATAATAGATAGGTCTCTATGAATACGTCTAAATCCATTATATATCAACCATGCAAGTTTCCTTATAAGAAATTTAATAGTCCCAAAGGGCCCTTTGATAAAGTACATTATCATATATATAAACAGGTCTATCCACATATAATTAAGCTTGGCTAAAGGAATCATTTCTCCATAAAACTCCTGGCTAAGCTTCCTGTTTACAATAAATGTATTTAAATATTTCATCCGAAGCCTTTTATACTCAAAAAAAAGACTCAGCTCATAGTTATTATAGGTTGATGTAAGCCTGCATTCACATAATGATTCCTTAGTAATAAGCACCTTGTTTTTTTTGGCTAGACGAAGTACCATATCAGCATCACACAGACATGAGAATTGCTCATCAAAGCCCCCAACACCTTTTACTGCTCTTGATTTATATATTATCTGAGCTGACATTTTAACAGGATTGTATAAAACCCATTTCGAGGGGTCCTTATTTACTTTCTCCATTAAGGGCTCTATAGGAGTACTTGGCTTTCGCTCATCTACTAAGCTCCCATTAACACAGGATGCGACCGCTGTGTCATCCTCCTTAAGCTTTTTTATTTGGCTTAATGCCATAGCCTGGTCCCAAGAATCATTATCATTTAAAAAGGCAATATATTCACCATCTAATTTGCTGAGAAGATAATTACGAATTTCAGCCATGGAAAAGGCTTGGTTTATCTTTAGGTAGTCAACCTCAGGATATATAGATACATCCTCTTGCAATCCAAGACTATGCATACTGTCTTGCTCGTTTGCATCCACTACTACCACCCTAATAGGCGTATATACCTGGGCCATGACGCTCTCTAACGTACGTAAAAATCTTAGGGACGTATTCATTTTTGCAATAATAACAACATTAAGCAATGCATTTGACATACAGCAACCTGGCTTTCATTAGTTTATATTACTGAATTTATTTAACATAATCACTTGTTGATATAACACAATAAACAGCAAATTTATACTTCATCTTATTAAGGCTCAATTATCCCTATGCTATAATACCCCATGTAATCTGCTGATGAAAAGGTATTAGCAAGCTCTATATATCTTTGTGTCCTTGGATCATATACCCTAAGGCATAAGATGTATTTATTAGCCTTCAAATTATCAATATCTATAGCTGACTCTATTTCAACCATTTCTCCTGGCATCCAAAAACGAGTATCTGTATCCACCCTATATTCATAAAGCTCTGAGTATGAGCTGTTCCTTACTAGAAATCCCACTTCAAAGCTATGATAGCAGGGAGCAAATCCAGTATTACAAAGCTTTACATTCACCCTTAATCTATCTTCAAAGGAGGAATGTAGGGGCTGCTTTAGGTCTCTTAGGGTAAATCGATAGCCAAGATGGGCTGCTATATATTCATAGGCGGACCTATACTGCCATATAGGGTCAGATAAGCCTGATTTATTAGTCTTCCATTTATTAATAACCTCTTTGTCATACTCAGAGTGAAGGTAGGATACTCTCATCGTCCTTAGGTCCTCTATGGCAGCAGCTACATCATTGTACTCGCAATTATTGATTACCTCTCCGCCATTAGATACATATCTACATAGTTCATTTTGAAACTCCAGCTCATCATGCCTTATCCATTTATCATTATGGTTTTCAGCTTCCTTAGCATAGACACTACCATAGGTTCCAAAATCAGTTTCTGAGGCTAGCATACCATCATTAAATAGCGAAAATCTTGAGCTCATAAGCTTAGTATAGGCAGTTTCTTTATTTAGAGGCTTAAAAGTCCGAAATATCATTCTCCAGTAGCTAGGACATCTTAGTGCTATTTGTGTACCATCCCCAGAGCACTCATACAGCTGCTTTGCCAAGCGTGTCATATGTCTTTCGCTTAGGTAGCGAGAATTATGCATTTCACCCCAGCTACCAATAAATAATCCCTGAAGGATATAGATATGCTTTTCATAGCCCTTCAAAATACCTGACAGCTGATTCATATGCTGCAGGATATAGTCAATATCCTTAGGCTCACTTAGAATACCCTTACCCTCCCAATCATATACAAAGCGAAGAATAATCTGCTTTTCATGGGATATAAAATATTCTAATATTAGGCTTATATTTTGTAGTGCTGCCTCATCTAAGGGCTTATCATTAAAGCTTATCAGGTTAATCTCCACAAGACAAATCTGTTGATTAGTAGTCATCATGATGCCATCTAGCTCATGCTTTTTTTCCTGACAAATAATACTCTCTGCATAAAAACGATAAATTGAATACATACCGCAATATGGATTTTGTAGTATATTGCCCCTTTCAGTTCTTGGTAGAGGGATTAGCTTAATCTTGTTCCTTTGTATCATACCTATTACCTTTCTAACCTGATATCATTTTTGCAGACCCTTTTTTACTCTAGCAACCACAGTCCATATACTAAGGGGCATAATTAACATATAGGCTAGCTGTTTTAAAATCCCACTATGCATACTAACACCATGAGCTCTACTATACATTATAGCCTTAGTTTCCTTAACATCATAGCCTAATAAAAGCATCTGGATAATCATATTAGCATCTGGATAAAAATAATCAAAGTTACCAAATTCGGAATAATACTTAAAGGCTCTACGATTCAGGCCCTGTAGACCAGAGGTTGGATCAGTTATTACCCTTCCTGTGATAATCTTAATTAACCAAGAAAACCAGGCTATAGAAATTCTCTTTATAAAAGATATTTTAAAGGTCTCGCTACCCTTTAAGAATCGTGATCCAATAACAATATCAGGGGTGTTTCCATCCTCATCAGCCCTGGTCAGGCATTTATATAAATGATGTATATTAGAAACATCGTGCTGACCATCAGCATCCAGCTGTATTACGTATTCATAATTATTTCTTACAGCATATTTATAGCCGACCTGTAGAGCAGAGCCATAGCCCAGATTAAAAACATGGGTAATTAAAAACACATCATAGGTGCTTGCTATAACGCCGGTTTGATCACTTGAGGCGTCATTAATAACCAAAATATCTGCAAAGCTTTTTATCTCTGGCCTGCATAATTTCTCAAATAAGCTTCCTAGATTCTTCTCCTCATTAAAGGCAGGAACTATTATTAATACCTTCTTCATAGGTTAATCATCTCCCTTATCACCCAGCATCCCAAGCATATCATTAAGGTCCTCAGGGTATTCAAGTAGTTTCATCTTCACATGCTCTTCATATTTCATTACTAGCTGTGGATTATCTATAAGTGACTTTAGCACTTTAACCAAATTGTCAACATTTAGGGTAAATAATACTCCATCATATCCAGATTCTATCTGCTCAGTATTACCAGTGCAATCTGATGCTGCAATAGCTTTACCTAGTATTTGTGCCTCCTCGATAGCTATGCTCTTTCCCTCAAAGCGGCTGGCATGGACATATATATCGGCCTGCTTTATATATGGATAAGGATTATCCTTCATTCCCATAAGTATAAAGGATTTCTCTAAGCCATGCTTCTTAATTAGTGTCTCAAGATTAGGTCTTTCCATTCCCTCCCCAATTATATACCAACGAACATGGTAGCCATCCTTTATAATCCTGGCTAAGGCTTCAATCGCTATATCATAGCCCTTCTGATAATGAAGCCGGCCTACTGTCACCAAACGAATTCCATCAAAGCCATCGGTAAAGCCCTGACCTGTCAGAGCCTTCTTAAGTATTTCGTCTCTATCTAGTAGATTTCTAAATAAGCTTACCTTATCCCTAAGCTTAGGGTAAAAGCCTGTAAACTTCTGACCTACCGCATTAGAAACCACATATATCCTATCCATACTACTATAGCAATCCCTATCCATATATGAGGTATAGCCTGCTTGCTCATAATCAATATGAATAAAGGCTGCCTTATGACTTGCATTTACCTTATCAGATACATAATATGCTGCAGCTCCTTCAATATAAGCTACAGCCAAATCATAGCTATCCCTTGCCCTTGGCTTACCATCTGCTAGAAGTCTCCAAAGAAGCTTATCATATTGAAGCCTTTTCCCCTTTGATCTCTGGTCCTTTACATTCTTAATCATATATGGAAGTAGCCTAAAGCCTGTCAGTTTATAAAAAAATGAAGCTAATAGTGCTTGAGCAATTCTTAGTCGCCCAAAAAAGGATAATAGAGGGCTATTGCTTATGCGCTTATTTAATATATGGACATTTTTTGGTAGCTGTTCAAACAACTCTCCACAAGGAATTATAGAATAAAGAAAAAGCTCATAGGTCTTCATAGAATCTAGCTTCTTAAGTAGATTGACTAGGGCCATCTCTGCACCAGCTCTACCCATTGTATTAATTACAAATAGTAATTTTTTCTTCCTCATTTCTATTTCTCCAAATTTTCTTCATTAGCAATATTATTATCCTGCTTGTCCTTTGAAAGCATTTCCTTAAGCCTTGTATTATCATCATTTAAAATTGAAATCTGCATAGCAAGCTCCTGTACTCTAGCTGTCAGCTCTGCATTGGTCTGATAGCAGTTAAAAATGCCATAGAATAAGAGGATAATTGATATGGCAAATATAATTGATGGGGGATATTCTACCTGGAAAAAATCCGAAACTATAAACACTAGTCGGGGAATAAGCCCAAATAATATAATAATTCCTCCTCCGATAATCCAAAACAGGCTTTGCTTCTCAGTCAGCTTACGGGCTATATTCGCCCTTCTTGCAATAGCAATAAGAATTAGACCAGATATGCATACCATTACTCTTAGAGTTATAGACATATAATTCTCCTTTCGCATAGAGCATCTTATGTTGATTTAGCTTCAGATTTATAGACATTATATACATCCGAATCTGGTAGTTCTAATTTAACCTCTTCAATAATTGTACCTCTGCAAAAAACATGAGCATCTATATTCCTTTCTATCCACCGAAGTCTAAAATATGAAAAGCTGAAGGCCAATAAGGCTGCTGCTGTAAAGCCTACACCAAACCATATAGCACTTAATCTTGTTGCAATTAATGAGCCTATAATTGAAACCACCGCAAAAATTAGTCCATTTATCATTGCCCCATTTAAATCATCATAATAATAAAGAAATAATAGCTCAGAATACATTAAAAACGATATAAAATAGCCCACAGCCAGCTGAGGGTAAATCTCCATTATAAGGCCTGAAAACCCCATGGCTGGCAAAATTATAATTACAAGAAAATAAACAATTACTGATACAATAAACTGAAGATGTGTTAGAGTAAGCAGCTGCGATGAAAGCCCTTTAAACATTCTGGTCTTTGTTTTTTTAATGGTTTCTAATTTACCTCCAATAACTGCCTCTATATAATTCTGGTATCTATCATGAAAATGCATCTCTACCCTAGATATAAAAAACACACTAGCAGAGATGTTGGTAAACATAGCAATACACGAGGCCATATCATAGGATTGATTACTAACGAAGGTATTTCGAATAACCAAATTCCATGGCTGTGTCCAATATACAAAATTATGAGCAAATAAGCCTAAGGTATAAAGAAAATTTGATGCTATAAGCTTCCAATACTTACAAAAATAACGAAGTACATCCTTGTATCTCCCACTGTTAGTTGGAAAATATCTTAATACATTGGATAGCTCTAGGGAGGCTATCAGTAGAAAGCCTATTGATAAAGCCAGTAGCATACTATATGTAATTGTCATACCTATAATAAAATGAAAAACTAAGGATAAAAGAAATGATAAAACCATTGAGTAGGTAAAGTATAAAAATATCTTTCTATACTGCTTCAATATCGAATTATATACCATAGTTGATAGAGTTAAGGCAAAGCCCAAATACCCCATAAATCCAGTAAAAATAAAATAAGGCTCAATCCCTCCTACTAGCACCGCATATATACAAAAGGGTATAGCAACAAGTGATGAAAGTGTTAGACTTGCTAAGGTTCCCACATAAATACATGGCCTTATATCCTCATATTTCTGCTCATATATGCGATCTGTTTGGAATTTTGACAAAACAGAGTTAAATGGTGATGATGTCAATAAGGCAAATATAAATATATAGAGCAAGCTAGAGGAAAAGGTCTCCCTCTCTATATATCCAACAGTATCAAATCTTAAGACCTTAAACATAGCAACTAGATTAAGGATTACAAGCATCATCGGAGCTATGGTATGGGCAAAGCTAAAGCCAACTCCATAGATTGCTGAGCTTATAGTACGCTTTTCAAATATTTTATTTAACTGAATTCCTATNCCAGCCATTCTTTCTTTTCCCTCATAATTAGTCTTATATAAATTTCTTGTATCACATACTTATTTTAATATGCTATTGTTTAAATCAAATAAAACCTTGTAAATCTTACGATATGTTTCTATCATATATTCATTCTTATATCTATACATAAGACGCTGATAGCCACTCTCTCCCATTTGCTTAACCAGATTCGGGGCCTTGGCAAGCTTTAATATTGCGTTGGAAATCTCAGATATATTCATAACCGGGACTACTATTCCAGCATCTCCAAAGGGGTCGTTTTCTCCATGAATTAAGCCATAGCAATTACCAACATTAGTAGCTATACAGGGCTTTTTAGCAGCAAAGCCCTCTAGTATGGTTAGGGGCTGCCCCTCACTTATGCTAGTTAATATGGTCATATCCATTTTACCTATATAGTCAGTCGTTTTTATTCTTCCTGTAAACTCTATATTTTCTGCCTTTAATGCTCTTACAAGCTCATAGCATTCGTCTGCATACTCTGGGTCCTCATCAACTGGTCCCATAATCCACAGCTTTAGCCTTGGCTCCTTCTTGTGAGCATAATAAAAAGCGTTTATCATGGTTTTTACATCCTTAATTGGAGTCACCCTAAGAATTGCCCCAACATTGATATATGGATCATCTACATCCTTTTGTGGAATGTCCTTATAAATCTCAGTATTTATACCATTTGGTGTGATAATAGCCTTATGGGTAGAGCAGCCAAGCTCTATTTGAAGCTCATGGGCCTGCTCAAATAAGGCAGTAACCAAATCAGCAAAGTAATAGGCGCCAAGGGACATCTTCCTAAACTGATCAATCCAAATAGTTTTATATATACTCTGTACCCATTTCGCCTTAATAATCTCCTCTTCCCGTTCCCTTGTATATATGCCATGCTCACTAATAAGTAGCTTTGCCTCAGGATAAATTGATAGCGCCTTACTTCCTATAATACCGGCATATCCTGTAGATGCACAGTGGTATATATCTGCCTTTGGTAGCTTGGATTTTAAGGCCAGAAAAAGCGGCAAATATATAGAACGCAGGGTCCATAAAAAATCCGAAAAGCTTATATTAATATATTTTTGACTATAGTATTCCTTGGTTATACTAAGAAACTGTGGGCTCATAAGCAAATTATTGATTGATATATTCGTTCTGTTAAACAAACGAAATACAGTAACCCAATCTACATTTTCTCCAATTACTAGGCTTCGTAAGGCTTCAAATTCCCTCTTATTTAGGCGGATCCTATTGCTTGTAGTTTTTTTCTGCCCAACCCAGTCTACATCCTGTAGATAAACCTCATGTATTTTAGTAAGATTATCAGCTAGGTCGTAGGCAAAGCTTCCACTGCCTTTACGGTTGGATATAATGGCAATTAGGTTGAACTCTATATCAGGGAATGACTTTATAATGTTATGTATCCAGCTAGATACACCACCTACAACATATGGATAGCAGCCTTCTGCAATTATACATACCTTCATTATTAGTCCTTTCTAACCTATCTAGCATTTGGGTCGCTAGGGATTATCTTGTTATTCTTTGGTATATCAAGAAAGCTATTATCCTTAAGCTTAATACTTATGTCAGGTTTTGTAGCCCTAATTAAATAAGTATGATTAGAGATGTTTTTTGCTTTCCCACCATCTATTAGGCTAATAGTCTTATCATAGGCTGATAGAATAAAATATGCTTCTTCATTAAAGTTCTTAATCCTTATATTTATATTGTTGTTTTCATATTGGTATTTAAAATCCAGGGCCAAAAATCGTCTTACCCTGTCCTCCATTTCATATATGGAGACCATATCAAAATTTGAATAATCCTTAAAATACGTATCTCCTCTAGACCAAATTAAGCTAAGCTTATTCCATTCATCAGACTCATCCTGTGGAAAGATTACTCTCTTAATATCTACCATCATATTGCTCATGCCCAGTGCATTGTAGCTAGTCTTCATCTGTATATCATCCCAGGTTTCATGATCATACCCATCAAGATTAAATTTTACTGACAATACATCATCATTTACAAAATCCAGTAGCCTATCACCCTGTTCATAGTCAGACATTACTAAACTGATATTACCAAGAAGGTCATTATTTAAATTCCTCCTTAAATCTTCTCCACTAAAGTCCTCTAGGTACAATGCTGTAAAATCATAGCTTGGTAGATGGTCTCTAAAAAAAACCTTGTTTTTTTCTATAACATCCTTCAAATCAAGTCCAGATACCTGGCCAAGGGACAAGCCCATGGTTCCCGGCAGCTTGTTAATTTCTCTAAGGTAGAAATTTATGTTTTCTGAAGCTGCTTCCTCCTCCTTCATATAATCCAGTCTAGATGAGGCAAAGAAATTAAAGGATTCACCATAATTTTTTAGAATCTGTATTATATTTGGCCATAATATATCCCTTGATAGGGCTTCTGAGCTTCTTGAATAAATTTCTCTAATTACCCCTTCGTTTTCATTAGATAAATAGGGATAGCTCACTAGTGATATGGTTTGTGCGTTTACTACTGGGTATAGATAGCATTCATCTGAATGTGTCATAAATCCAGTTAATACACCAAGCAGGGGTAAGCCGGAAAACATATCACAATTTACAACAAATACAAACGAATTTTTAGTTCTTGTCCTCCATAAAAGAGGGGGCAGTTCCTTATCTTCAATTCCAAGCTCCCCCTGCTTATCCAAAAGCCCTACACAATACACCTCATAGCCGGCAGATAATCTATAATACGGAATAGAGATAGCTGTATCATCCTTACTACCAAAGTAATCATCCTTCTGATATATTCTTTCACCGCCAATCATAAAGTTTGGAAATATTCTTATACCATCAGCAATGATTTCAGGGCTTACTAAAGCTTCTATACCAAAAAACTCTGCCAGCTCCTTATTAGCTTCTAGTAAACTATAATCTACCAGCTTAGTAAAAATTATTATCTTCTCCATATCTGCATAATCATAAAGCAGCTTAATGTCTTTGTTTTCTAATCTGATATCAGCAAATAATATAAGATCATAGTCTGCTATATCTTCTGCCGCTGGTAAAAAGCTATAAACCCTAAAATAAAATTTTTGGTATACACACCATTCGATTAAGGGACTTGTATCAATATCGTCCTTTTTTGACGATATAATTGCTACATATTTTTTACCATTAATATTATTTACATTAGCAGCCATATCCATATTAAGCCTGTCAGCTGATAGTATATCACTATAACCTACATCAAGGCCCCCGATTATCCGGGTATTAGATAGATTATCATTAAAAACATTTGATGATATTCCAACAAACATAAATAAGGCAAAAACCGTAATAAACATAATAAATATTGTAATGTAAATTCTTCTTGATATCATATCATGTTCCCTTTCTGGGATGTCTTATGCAAGGCTATAATATAGATGAAATAGATCTATTATCTCCTTATCAACACTAATTTCGGAATTCTTTAATTCCTCTAGGCATTCAAAGAAAGCGTTATAGTTACGTTGCTCAAAATATAGGTGTAGCTTGGCCTTATAGGTATCAAGCATGTTAGGGCGATACTGGCTTGCTCTCTGACTCCATTTATCAGCCATGTTATAGTCCCTAATGGATATGAACAAATCAGTTATTTTCAAATAATGACTTGCAGTCATATACCACAGATTATAAGTAAAAAGATTATCTGCTACATCATCAAGGGTATATATAGATGCCTCCTGTTCCACCTTAGACATAATCCCAAGGCTAATAAATTCATATAAATAATCAAAGGTAAGAAGATTCATCTCTACATCCTCTGGAAGCCTCTGCATACTTTCTAGCATGTTTTGTGCTGTTGCCCTAAGCTCTGATAGAACATCCATAGTAATACTTGCAGCATAATGTGAAGCCTCTGTGTCACTACTGTTCATAGCAATAGCTATATTAGATATTCTATCCTTGGCCTTAGTAAGCATAGTATCTAGCAGTAGCCTTCTTAGACTTGCATTATCAGATACTACCATAGCATCATGGATTGGAACATAATTCATTTCTTTATCCTGGTCTGGTGGGAGTATTATTTTTTCTCTTTCCTGGCTGAAGCTAACATCACTCATATCAACATTGCCCTTACGAGTTAACCGATTTATTAAAAGACCCAATAATATATATATAGGTCCAATCAGTGGTACAATTAGGATAAAGCAAGACAACATTATTAAGGTACTTTTATTCTTTCTCTCTTTAGAAAAAGCTAGAATTAATACACCAATAGCTAGCAAGCTATTTATTAATAATATTATTAGAACTGGCCAAAGCCCTTGTCTATTCAAATTAATCCACCTCATATATGTTTGTATCAATTGCTTGAGCTGTTATATGACTTAGGTATGTCGTCTTGATACCCACACCCTCAAGACGCTCTCTTACATAAGCAGACTCCTTCATATTTGAATTGGTAAGCAAAACAGACAACCCACCATCCTCTAGAAGACCAATATAGTCTGTTTCACGTAGCAAGGGATGAATAAGGTCACTAATATCTGTTATGGACATATCTTCATTTTGTATATATAGAAGAGATGCTTCTGCATATCCCTTTTTTCCAGCCCGTCTATAAAGCTCAACCATTTCCTTAAAAGCATCCTCCTGGAGCACCTTGGTCTTAGGAATATACCTTCTATAAGCTAAGGCATCTATATAATTTGCATCTCGAACAAAGACAGAATAGACTAAAGCCCCTGCTATGGTTAGCAAATTAGAGTAATACAAGGTCATCCTTTCATAGGGAAGGTTCCAAATTAATATAACTATCCTCATGTTTTCTGTATCGTCAAATATAGCACTGGCCATCATAGGCAGATTAATATCCAGGCTCCGATTGATATATACCTGATTTGATTGCAGTACATCAAAAATCATATGATATTTATCCATTGTAATAGATTTACCAAGTGAGCTAGCCTTAACACTAGAGGCAGATGTAAGACGGCAATAGTTTCTATTAGAGACAAGATATATAGATACATCCTCCGTCTCCATAATTTCCTTTAGAGTATCTAGGGCGGCAAATAAAACCTCACCCTTTTCAGCCCTTTGAAGCTTTGATGTTATATTATAAATTCTTCCTATGCTTTCTGTACTCCCTACAAGCTTATCAGTATAATACTCCTTTATTCTTTCATTACTGGAGTTTATCAGCATAATATCCTTTAACTGATCCTTGATATAATTAACCTCATCATTCATATCAGCACTTGTATCTATGAACCTATCCTTCAAATGCCCCACTGACAGGCCTACTATAAATATCTGTACAATCTGAATATATACCTTGGCATCAATAACTAAAGAGCTTGATGAGCTACCTAATATATAACTTAAACTATATCCAATTACACAAAATAAAGAAGCAAAAATCGCTATTTGCCTCCCATACACCAGTGCAAATAATAATACATACAGCAGGTAAAAATTTATTCCATCAAGATATTGAACATCAATTACTCCATGACTTAAAAGAAATACCGGTATAAACAAGACACTACATTCAATAAATGGAATTGCCTTCTTTAATAAACGAAGAAGATGATATCTATTGCTTTTAATATCATCATCTCCACTACTACGTAAAAAACGTCTTTTATGATTATTGATATAGGAAATAATCATGGGTACTATCTGCCTATAGCTATTCCTAACATCAAAGGTAAACTCACTTGTAAACCTTTCGTTGGATAATACCTTTCTTTGCTTTAATCCCATGGTCTTGTCAATTATATCTATAGGATGAGAGCTATTCTCCTTTATTAGCCTGGCAATGCTATCCTCAGTTAGCTCCTCTGTACCTGATACATGATAAATACTGTGTTTCCTTTCAGGAGCATTAATCAAAATATATAATGCTTCAACGCCGTCCTTTACATATAAGCAAGAAAATATCTTCTTGGCATTAACTACTAAACGTCCCTTTTCCATTGCCTCAACGCACATTCTTGAACAAACGTCATTGACTTCTCTAAGATTATAGGGTATACCATACATATTGGCTAATCTTAGGACAGTAACCTCCATCTGATTTGTTTGGCCGTAATGAAAGGCTAGGTTCTCCCCCTGTGATATAGTCATTCCCTTATAGCTATTTGGTGAGACTGCCACGTCCTCCCTTATATCTATAATATAATCATCTTCAAATACAACCTCAGATGATATATATATAAAATGTCTTATTCCCAAAATAGTAGCGGAAATAAGGATATTACTAAGATCTGCTGTAAACTTCAGTGAAGTATCCTTATCATTTTCACTATCCCAGTTATATAGGGAATCGTATGCGCCAGTAAATACAATAACATCAGGGCGACAGCTTTTTATTATTTCCTTGACACTATTGCTACTATAATCAAAGACATATTGCTCAAATACATGGGCCGGCTTAATTAACTTCTTACTGCTGACCAATGTGTAGATACGCCATTTCTCAATATAAAGTTTTTTGATTAAAGTCTTTGTAAAAAAATCAAAGTTGCCTATTATTAAAATAGTGTTCATTAAGCTCTTTCTCCCAAGCATTACATAATTATTCATGTAATAATTATATAGTATAAAATACCTTTTTGCAAGATAAACCACTCTTGAGTTTCCGTACTTTTATCCACAATCCCTTTTTTTGCTGGGATTATTGTAAACAACTTTCAGAAAATGCCCAAAATATAAGGAAATCCTCTCTGTCT
>JGI24707J26582_10001260_pt1 | contig 20048 bp, 18 predicted proteins | sample BioPla1DNA1_FD_26582 | JGI IMG/M metagenome (IMG submission 26582)
ACAGCCTCCGCTCGCGTTTCCGCAAAGTCCACCGGCACGAATTTCCCTGGTATTCCGGTGTCCGCGCTGCGTACAAAATCTACCTCGCCGCTTGGAATCGACTCGTCCGGCATCCCAACCTCCCATTAGTTTTAACACGAGCACCGTAACACGCTGCTTCTTTTCACTAAGAAACCGAATGTAAAGATCACGCATCACAAGCTCGGCATCCAGACACGAATCTCAAAGACTGCGAGCTTGCTCTATACGCCAATAATATTCATTTTTTCCAGAATTCTCATACTTTAATCTGTGCACTAGGCCATACACCGGCGCTTGGTTGCGCCAAATAACATCTTAAACGTACATATTTCCGCGCAACACCACCTCCCCCTCCCTTTTTATGCAATTTTTCAATTTGCTTTGAAATACTGCGACATTTGAGGAGAGCGTCATCCTTGTTCGAGGAGATATGAGGGCATGGTGCGGGCATCCTATACATTTTTTCAATTTAAATAGAATAACTGTAATGCGGGGTGGTTGTGCGACTTGTGATATTTCAGGGAACAGGTGATTTCTTGCCGCTCTGCACTGGATATCTCCTTAACTCCTGTACAGTTTTGCAACTTATATCGAAAAACTGTAAACGAGGGGTAGGGGCGTGCCCCTGCAATGCTCACGCAGAAAACAGTTTGAATGAAAACTGAGTATAAAAAAGACGACTCGCGGAGCGCACCCGCTTCGTCGTCTTTTATGGCGAGCATAGTAGGACTCGAACCTACGACCGACAGCTTAGAAGGCTGTTGCTCTATCCAACTGAGCTATATGCCCATAAAACAGTTTCCGGAGAAGTGGAGCGGGTGAAGAGAATCGAACTCTCACGGTCAGCTTGGAAGGCTGATGTTCTGCCACTAAACTACACCCGCAATAATTCCGGAAACCTAAGTTATGATACAACAGGGTTCGAGATTTGTAAAATGCCATTTTACTATCGGTCATTGAGTCTTGATTAATCAGTGATGAATCTCTTACGGAACTGCTTACTCTCCCGCATCCGGAGACAACAAGAGTGATTCGGGCACGAACCCTACGCGATCGTCAGAAGTCCTAACCATCACCCACCCGTCTTTCGGATTTGTCAATTGAACGATGTGCTCGCCGCGCCCGACCGTCGCCACGAGTTGATCGCTGTTCGGCGCTGCGACGATAAGCAGGCTGTTGGCACGCACTTCCACGTCAATTTCAAAATCGATCTCAGGCTGGTCACTATGATCAACGGTCGAGACTTTCGGAGTTTTATCTTGTGGCGTATCGACACCGCCGCGACCTCCACGGATCGAGGTGAAAATCGCGACCAGAATAACGAGGATGATAAGCCAAATGACTATGTAAGCGAGAATCGAAAGACCGCGTGAAGAAGGGATGAGGTTCATCAATTTACGATTAAAACCGATAATTCGATCATGCAAACCATCGACATTCCATTCCTTGATGCGATCGAGCCATGTCACCTTCCGACCGTACGTCTCGGCAATCTCATCTTTTGATCGTCGTGAACGCGACCGCGCGTCCGAATTTACAATATCTACTTTGTCCAAGCGATATGTACTCTCACGTTCCCTATGACTCGTAAACCGTGGAGGCTTCGGTTGACTTGATACCTCCGGCTGAGAAGTGTCGCGATGCATTTTATATCGCTCAAGTTCAGGGGGTACGATCAGGACGTTACCGTCCGTCAACGGAACAACTTTCGACCACCTGATTCTGCGGAGCCAAGGATCGGCGTCACCATCTCTCGAGCGTCGACCGGCCGCTCGACCTCTTGAATCAGCGCTCAGAACTTCCGGCTCTGGCTCAAGCTTCTGTATTTGTGCCGAGAACCATGTTTTATCAGCAGGATAACCGTAATGCGCAGCCAGCCGCATCAACTCCGTCATCGCAATGTTGACTTGACGGATATCCGTAAACATCGCTTCAAGGTCGGCGCAATCGAACAGGTCGATAAAGGACGGATCAATGATCAGCAGGTCGTCTCCCTCATGAGGTCTGAAGGCGTAAAAATCGAGATGACCACCAAATGCACGCAATACGACGTGCCCGGGCGGGTATGTCGGCTGCTGCCGATAGAGGTGCTTGCCTCGAAGAAGGTAAACACCCTGATTTCGCCTGCACCAGACGAATACGCGATGAGCATCCATTAAGAGAACAAAATCGGCATCGAGATCACGTGACTCGACACAGCGCGGAAAGCGAGCGAGACCGTTGATCTGCAAATCTCGGAATGTCATTAACCACAGGCGCAAAAGTGCGCGCGTCGATGACACCGACGACGGGTCATCGCGCCGTGTCAGAAGTCCGCCAATCATTTGCACGCGACGGTTCCCCGACATCACGTAATAACGCTGATGCTGAGACGCCAGCAAACCGATGTCGCGGTCGTTTATCTGCAGTGTCAACTCTTGACGGTCTATATCTGCTAAATGAGCTGTGAGTGTTGAGCGTATCATGTAAGTAGCGTACGCCCTTTCCAGTTTATTTTAATTCAGTGCACCGGCCAGTTAGGCCTTAACCATTCTAGCACGCTTAGCGCTGTTCTTCTCGAACGGTTCTGTACTCATCCTCCAGCAATCCGAAAAACAGAAGATCCCCGTAGCCGTCTCTTCTCCTCATCACTTCGCGCATACGACCTTCCCGTATAAACCCAACTTTGTGAAACAGTTTAAGCGACGGTTCATTTTCAGGTGCGACACGCACGGTGACGCGATGGAGACGAAGCTCACCGAAAGCATAATCGAGCATGAGCATGACGGCTTCTGTCGCAAGTCCTTTTCCACGAACCGAGACGTCTGAAATCATCACACCTAACTCACCGTTACCGGAAACAAAATCGATGTCGGACAATGAGACAATACCGATCGTCCGCCCCTCATACCGGCAGGCAAAAACTAAATTTCGCTCTCCGTCGTTCCAATCCTCCATCAGGACGCGAAGCTGCTCATCATTGCGCGGCATCAATTTATCGGGAAGATAATGGAACAAGGCATCCGTGTCGGCAAAAAATGGAGCGATGACCATCATATCCTCCTTACTCAACGGAACGAGCGAAACACGGTCACCGTGAAGAGGAGTTTCATCGGATGCAAGCACAACATCTCGAGGAAGTTTGTCCTCAACGGGCAAGTGAGTTTCGCGATGATCCTTATCTGTCATTTATTACCTCCTGTATCTTGCCTGCTGTCTTCGTGCTACACATCATACAACAAGTTATCTGATCTACGAAAGAAACGTGGAGCAACGCTGTCTGTCACCATAAAACTGGCCGGAATCAATGATCTGAAATTCCCGTGAAAGCAAAGAGCTCTGCAACCTGAAATTACAGAGCTCAATGACTGGTGATCCGCTGGGGGATCGAACCCCAGACCCCCTGATTAAAAGTCAGGTGCTCTACCGGCTGAGCTAGCGGATCGGATGGCTGGGATGGCAGGATTTGAACCTGCGAATGCGGGAGTCAAAGTCCCGTGCCTTACCGCTTGGCTACACCCCAACGCGATGTCGAGGAGCGTGGGGTGGAATATGGGAGTCGAACCCACGACCTCCAGGGCCACAACCTGGCACTCTAACCAGCTGAGCTAATTCCACCATAAGCTCCTCGAAAACATCTCGTTGATTCTACCAAGGGGCCGAAATAAAGTCAAGGAGAGGAGCGACTAAGAATAAAACAGCTTTTATTAAAGCTGAATACTGAAGAACAACCTTATACGCACTTATTCACCTTTTGCTCAAGATCCCCTCTTCGATCGCGATCAGAAGAATCGATAACCTCCTCCACCGCGCTTTCCTTATGACAAAATACGCATACCGTGCAAAAACTCTCTCGTTCGTTCGTGCTTAGGGCAATTGAAAATCTCCTCAGGCGGGCCTTCTTCTAGGATCCGACCCTCGTCGAGAAAGATGACACGTGTCGAAACATCGCGCGCGAACATCATCTCGTGTGTCGCGATGAGCATCGTCATCCCCTCGTCCGCCAGCGAACGCATGACTTCCAGCACTTCGTTGACCATCTGAGGATCGAGCGCCGATGTCGGCTCGTCAAAGAGCAGAACCTCCGGCTCCATTGCCAAAGCTCTTGCGATCGCCACACGCTGCTTTTGTCCGCCGGAAAGCTGATGCGGTTTGGCATTGATGAATGGGAGCATCTCTACCTTATTCAAATAAAAACGGGCGCGTTCCTCCGCCTCCTCTCTACCGAGCTTTTGAACTTTCTGCATGGCAAGAGTACAGTTCTTCATCACGTTGAGGTGATCGAAAAGATTGAAATTCTGAAAAACCATCCCGACTTTCGCCCTGTACTCGGCAAGGTTGACTTGATGACGACTCACCTCTTCCCCCCAAAAAAAGATTGAGCCAGATGTAGCGTCTTCCAGAAAATTGAGACAGCGCAGTAGTGTCGATTTGCCGGAACCCGACGAACCGATCAGGCAGACGACATCACTTTTATACAGATCAAAAATGACATCACGAAGAACTTCGTGCGTACCGAACGTCTTACAGAGGCGTTCAATTCTCAGTACGGTTGTTTGATTCATAATGAACTTTCCCTTGTCGGTGAGCGATTCGATGAGCCCGACTCGTCACCGTATTGTTATATCGCATGTGAGTTGCCGTTATTCTTTTGACTGCCGCTCATAGCGCACGAGACCGCTCGTGTGTGCAAGCGTATCCGTCGTGGACAGATCGTAGTGTTTTTTACCGTCGATTTTCTTTTCAAGTTTTCGAAGGAGCCAGGAAGCGCCCAACGTCATCAAAAGGTAGATCGCCATGACAATCGTCGCGGACTCAAAATAGTTGTAAAGCGAACCGCTGACGCTCTTGTGAACGAAAAACAAATCTGTGATGCTGATCACAGACAAAACGGACGTATCTTTAATGTTGATGATCAAGTTATTGCCGATCTGCGGAATGATGTTGCGGAATGTCTGGGGCAGGATAACGTACAGCATCGTCTGGTAGTACGTCATCCCAAGAGCATACGATCCTTCTTCCTGCCCCCGATCGATCGATAAGATTCCTCCGCGCACCGTCTCAGCCATGTAAGCGCCAGTGTTAATCGAGACGATGATAAAAGCCGCAGTCCACATTTCCATATGAATGCCGAACGCCATCCTCATACCGTAATAGATAAAAACGGCCTGCACAATCATCGGCGTTCCGCGGAAGAGTTCAACATAACCGCGAAGGATCGCTTTGAACACTTTCAAGGGGATGCGTTTGAGCTTGCTGGCACTATCATCGTCAGGAATCGCCTGAACGATACCGACAGCAAACCCGATCACGCATCCTATCAGAGTCGATACGAAAGAGATGACAAGGGTATTGCGCGCGCCAATCAAATAGAACGACTTATAGCGCGACCATGTCATCGATATGTTGTCCCAGAAAGATAGCATCTTAATTTACTCTTGACTCAGCGGTTGGACATTAATCGCTTCTTGCATCATCACGTCAAATTCCTCAACGGTCATCTTGTCGAGCACACTGTTAAACGCATCGAGAAGCTCTTTATTGCCCTTTTGAACGGAAATACCAATGTTGATGTCATCTTCCGTCACGGCGAAATTATCATCGCTGTCGGTAAAGTCGAGAATTTTCATCGATGGATAGACAAGTACGGCGGCTTTTGCCGTAGGCAGATCACAGACGACGTAATCGACTGCCCCTGACTCAAGTGCGAGCAACATCGTGGGAGCCGATTCCTGCGCAGCCAGAATATTCGCATTCTCAATCTGCGGAAGACACACGTCGTACCAGATCGTGCCTAGCTGTGATGTACACGTCCCTCCGGCAAGATCACTAATCCCCTGCGCTGATGCGTAGGAACTGTCTTCATTTACGAGTGTCACGATTGATGCATAGTAATAAGGCGTTGTAAAATCTACCTTTTCCGCACGTTCCGGTTTGATCGACTGACCTGCGATTACTGCGTCGACATCACCTGACTGCAGGGCGGGAATCAGGGAATCCCAATCGAGTTTTACGATTTCAAATTCGTATCCCAGTTCTTCGGTCAAGTGCTTCGCCATCATGACATCATAGCCGTAGGCGTATCCGACACCGCCTGCAATGGGTACGGCTCCGTTCGCGTCATCTTCCTGAGTCCAGTTGTACGGCGCGTATCCGCACTCCATAGCGATACGAAGTTTTTGTTTTTCAGCCTTTTTAGAGCACCCTGAGAAAAAAGGAATGGCTAAAATAAGTACGAGCAGAATTGCGATGGCCGCGAACGACCTGTTCATTAGTTTGTTCATCATCATTTCCTTTCTACAATTGAAATGGGCCCTGTCCCCCGGACAAAGCCCACATAGATCAGCAAATAATGATGAACTAGCGCTCCACCGAGGTGACAGTCTGCAACATGTTCTGCTGCAACCCAGCATCTTTCACACAGGCATGATCCAAATGCTTCGGCGTAGACTCCTTTCCTTTACGATCGCTGCACTGGCGTATACCGCAAAGTACTGATAGGCTACGCGCCTCTAATTACATGAAACATTACCGCATATTTATTCAGTTGTCAAGCGACTGTTCTTTGAATTTTCTCTTTTAGCAAAAAAGGGTTGATATTCTAAAAGCTGACAAGAAACACGGAGCGCTCCCCGCTAACCCCTCTCAACATCACCCATCTTCCACATCTCCATCTGAAGCAAGTGCTCCTTGATGTCGACTCCGCCCGAGAAACCGGTCAGATCGCGATTAGCGCCGATCACACGATGGCACGGGATCAAAATGGGTAAGGGGTTGGCGCTAAGCGCCTGTCCGACCGCGCGCGCCAGACGTCCCGCTTTTTCAGGATTAGGTTCGACGAGATGAGCCAACTCTGAATACGTCTTAATTGATCCGAAGGGGATTTTCTCAGTCTCTCTCCAGACGCGCTCTTGAAACGGCGTACCGTGCGGAAACTCGTACTCTACTTGCGGAATATGGGCGTGTTGTAAATAATTCATCATCTCTTTACGCGCTTTGATCAAGATGTCGGATTCGTTTTCAATCGGCTCGCAGCCGCCGTTAGTCATAACAAAACCTTCGTCGTTAACGATCTTAGCAAAGGAGGCGGCTTTCCTGATGAGTTCACCGTATTCCCCAATATGTCCCCGTACAAAACTGATTGATTCGATTTTATCTCTATGAGGATTCGTAACCAAGGCGATATAACCGAACTCCCACGGAATGAAAGCGATTTGCCTGTCATCCAAATCAGGTGAGAAGTAAGTCCGGTGTTCCAAGTTTGACGAGAGCGCAAACAAACCGTCCGAACTACCGATAATAGTGTTAATGTTATCATCCGTCCCGCTCTGTGCTTTTATCAGGGTACTATACACATCTACTCTGTAAAGCAAAGGGTTCATTCGGAGCAATTGACGAGAAATTTCTCGCGCGGTCACCGCGGCATCCGGTGATGTGATAGCGAAAAATGCAATACTCCAATCGGGCGTGTCAAGCGGATTGAAACGATGCACAAACCCTTGGTCAGATCCGTCGAAGGTGAGAAAAAAGACGTCAGTTCCCCGGCGATTCAGTTTTACGAGCTTATCGCGCCATGAACGAATCGAACGTCGCGGGAGTCCGACGTCCGCCAACTCGCGATATCTCGCGGCATCTTTGAGATAACATCGCTCCAATTGAATTTTATGATTTATGTTTGTCGCCATCGTATGCCACCTCGCGTCTACCGGAAGAGTATCATCTGCAGAATGTCACGGATCGACCATATCGCTTCTTCGCCGGACAACACTTTTCCAGACATCTATGCAATCGCCTGTCTCTTGTAAAGCATGTAGCGGAAACGTACACCTTCTTCCTCCAACCATTGACCTTGCGAATCGATGTACCAATCGGGAGACGAGTCCAGGTCGGGAAAACGGCAGTCTGCCTCATATGCCTCCGCAAATTTCGTGACATGGACAGTGTCGCAATACGGTAATAATTGCCTATAGACGAGCGCGCCGCCAATCACGATAAAGTCGTCATCGCGATATCCTTCACGTTTCAACAGTCTCAGACGCTGCATGAGCTCATCTAGGCTTCGGACATATTCGCAACCATCCAAGTCGCTCTCCTTACGCCTCCTCATGATGATATTCAGCCGTCCGGGAAGGGGTTTTCCGCCCGGGAACGTGTCGAGCGTGTTACGACCGTAGATCACAACTTTTCCCCATGTCATCGCCTTGAAACGACGCAGATCGGATCTGACTCGCTGTTGGAGCTGACCGTCACACCCGATCCCCCAATTCGCATCACACGCAACAATCGCAATCATGTTCTTCAACCTGTCCATTCATCTAAGTCGCCCGCCCGCACACAACACCTCTTTCAACTAAGTAGCGACGGGAATGCCCTTAATCGTCGGTCCACACTCGTATCCCTCAAACTCAAAGCTCGACACGGTGAATTCATAAAAATCCTTAATATCGGGGTCGACCACAAGCTTTGGAGCCTTAAATGCCGGACGCTCAATCAATTCCCTGACGATCGGTATATGGCGATCGTAGATATGCGCGTCCGCTATGACGTGAATGAGTTCGCCCGCAACGAGATTTGACACTTGCGCAAACATGACGAGGAGGATCGCGTACTGAACGACATTCCAGTTATTCGCAACGAGCACATCGTTAGAACGTTGGTTGAGAATCCCGTTCAGGCGATTGCCGGTCACATTGAATGTCATGCTGTAGGCACAGGGGTAAAGCGCCATCTCATGCAAGTCGGAAAAATTATAGAGATTCGTCATCATGCGCCGCGAATTCGGATTGTGCTTGAGTTCATAAAGAACGCGATCGACCTGATCAAATTCCCCCTCAGGAAAACGATATTTCTGCGCCAGCTGGTAACCGTATGCCTTGCCGATCGTACCGTCTTCAAGACACCACTGATCCCAAATACCTGAATTGAGTTCACTCACGCGGTTCGATTTTTTCTGCCAAATCCACAAGATCTCGTCGATTGCGCTTTTATAGTAGATTTTCCTCAATGTTAAGATGGGGAATTCTTCGGACAAATCGTATCGATTGACAATACCGAACCTCTTTAGTGTATGCGCGGGAGATCCGTCCTCCCAACGAGGCCGTACATTTAGACCTTCATCGCTGAAACCGCGTTTGAGGATGTCGCGACAATTAGCTCGAAAAACTTCATCGCAATAACTCATTTCAACCTCCGAAAACCGCTACTTTATTGTCATTCAGTTTAGCATAGATGGAAATGACTCACCTTTAATAAAATTGAATATGGGAACAAAAAAGAGGCGCTAAGCGCACCTCTCTTGATGGTCGGAGTGACAAGACTTGAACTTGCGACCTCTTGGTCCCGAACCAAGCGCTCTACCACCTGAGCCACACCCCGATGCCTAAGAGATTCTACTTTGAATATCGGGAAATGTCAAGAAGCGTGCCTTCGCTATGGCGACGAGACGGTGAGATGTTCTTTTAGGCGCGCGAATCGTCCCTCTTTGATCCCGGGTACGAGCATTAAGTCTTCAATCCTTTCAAATGCTCCGTTTGAATCGCGATATGACATGATAGCATCCGCCGTCACAGGGCCGATACCCGGCAATGACTCGAGTTCCTCGCGTGTCGCCCTATTTAAATCAATTTTGTGAGTGCCTTGCTGCGGAGGCACGTAACCCTGCACGGGTTCTTGACTCACCGAGTCGCCCATACGCGGGACAAATACTTTCATATGGGCAGTAAGACGCATGGCGAGATTAAAAGGTAATCGGTCGGCATCGTCGGTAAAGCCGCCGGCACGCTCAATGAGCTCAATCAGAAGTGATCCTTCCTCCACATAATAGACTCCCGGAGTTCTAATTTCACCGTCTATATGAACAGGGATCATAAGTTTCGTCAATGTAGCATGTGATTGCCCTGTTGGGGTCGTCTCCGCATTCGTTGTCATTGTAACGATCAAAAAGCCGTCCCCTGAAGGCCGTCTTGCCGAAAAAACGAGAAATGATGCCGACAAAATGATAACGGCAGCAAAGAAAATGATCGGGCCGCGCTTCGCTTTCCCGCGCCTTTTTATCTCTCTATCCCGATAACGTTTCATACGCAAGACACATCCATCCTCCAAGTCAATGTCATCTTACGAAGATGAGACGACTCGAATACTCACAGTTACCCGCACTTTCACGACGCTGAATGACAAATCGACAAAAAAGAGCACGCCAACCTTGTCGACGTGCTTCAAACACTTTCGCAATAATAAGTCCGGGAAAAAGCCGCCTTAACGATNAGTTTTACGCCCGCTGGGAGCCTGTCCTCCAAAGACTCTCGAGATTATAAAACAGCCGATCTTCCTCAAGCATCAGGTGGATAATCAGTTCACCGTAGTCGAGCAACACCCAGTTTCGAGCTTCAAGTCCTTCGATGTGATGAGGTTTCAAATCGTGAATCTCTTTGAGTTTCTCTTCAACCGAGTCGGCAAGCGTCCTGATATGTGTACTTGACGTCCCCGTCGCCACGATAAAAACATCGGCAAGCGTTGTCTTCTGCGTTACTTTCAATACTTCGATATCGACAGCCTTCTTGTCTTCCAAGGCGTCAACGGCGACCGATGCAAACCTGTCAATTTCCTCGAGCTTCATCTTTTCGATGCGCTCACTTTCGTATGGATCATCCGGCACGGAGCCACCACGCTTCAGTTCATCATTATCCTTCAAAAAAACCTCCCGTTGTTTCAGCACGTTAAGCGCATATCAACTGATCCTTTCGCGACATTGTTCTTACCTGCCGAACCTCACATCCTTCTTTACCAACTATACCACGATTCGGCAAACGGCTGTCTCTTGTCAGCATGTACCGCCCGCACACGCATGATAGGCGTCGCGCGTCAGTGCGTTAAGCTCGACACCGCTCCTTTCAAGCGCATCAAAAACCTCCTCCAGACAGAGCTTCATTGCCTCATCGATCTTCCCGCTCTCCGCCAGTACGCGTATTGGTTCAAGGCGGCTGAACGGACGATCGAAGGCAATTTTGTCTGAGAGGTATATAATCTTCCCTAAAACACTCATCTCCCCATGCCCCGTTGAATGAAAAGCGATCGCATCGAGAAGCTCCGTATCTCGCTCACCCGACATCGTGACGAGTTGCGCGGCTGCAGGGCCGTGTAAGAGCTCATCGGTAAATGACGACAGCATCGCCTTATCATTCAGATAACTTCGCGCGAGCTCCCGCTGCTCCTCGATCTCCAGTTCTTTTGCCATATCATGGATGAGACCGCCCGCCATCGCCTTCGAAATATCTACCGCATAAATAGACGCCAAGTGTGCGGCGTACTGCGCGACGGAAGCAGAGTGTACCCGTCTTTCTTGAGAAATGAAACGCCAGCTCCATCCCTCAAGGGCGATAATCCGCTCCCAGTCATCATCTTCGATCATAGAGTATACGGTCGACAACGGGTAAAGGCGTTGGCGTTCAATAAACGCTTCTACCGCATCGGGGCACTGTCCGCTAAGCTCACCATGACCCATCAAATGGCGGCGCAAATCACTTGAAGCCAACGTAGTCGGGGGCATGTCGAAAAAGATGACCCTTGTGCCGTACCGCATCGCTGTCTCTCGCGCCTTGTCAGCCAAGTTGTCGTTGTCATCGTCACCGCGCTTGACAACGGCAAACGTAACTTCACGCAACAAGTCCTCAACTCGATACCAAGAGTCGATACTCTGCAAGTTATCTGAGCCTGCAAGAAGCATCACCTGCGAAGGACAGTGCTGTTCTTTCAATCTTAAAACTGTTTCGAGGGTGTAATCGATACCGGGCGTCCGTATCTCGTGATCGGAGACGAATACACCCTGTAACCCCTCAGTGCCCAGACGCGCCATTTCAAATCGATGCGCCGCCAAACTGATGCGTCTCGTTTTATGCGGCGGTTGCCCCAGAGGCATCACCAGAATGATATCAAGCGGAAGTTGTGTGAGCGCACATTCGATCAGCTTTCGATGCGCGTTGTGAAACGGGTCGAACGTGCCGCCGTAAAGTCCTATTCTTTTCCCGGTCAGGTCAATCATGAATTATTCGTCTCACCGTCGGTTTTGAGTTCAATCTCACGCTGAGACTCGCGTTCCTGTGCATCAATGATGAGCCAGGCGTTGATAAATTCATCGAGATCGCCGTCCATCACACTGTCCACATCGCCAGTCTCATATTCAGTCCGGTGATCCTTGACCATCGTGTAGGGACAGAAAACATACGAACGAATCTGACTCCCCCACGCGATCTCGGAAACTTCGCCCTTGATATCCTCGATGCGATCTAGCTGCTGCTGTTGGGCGAGGTGAAAAAGCCGCGATTTCAACATACTCATCGCCGTCTCTTTATTCTGCAGCTGAGAGCGCTCATTCTGGCATGTGACGACAATTCCGGTCGGCAGATGCGTGATCCTGACGGCGGAACTCGTCTTGTTGACGTGCTGACCTCCGGCGCCCGACGCGCGAAATGTGTCGATCTTAAGATCATCGGGAACGATATTGATCTCGATCGTATCATCGAGTTCGGGCAGGACTTCACACGATGCAAACGATGTATGTCGACGTCCCGAGGAATCAAACGGCGAAATACGCACAAGGCGATGAATACCGTGCTCACTTCTCAAATACCCGTACGCGTTGTCACCTGCAATGCGCAGTGTGACCGATTTGATACCGGCCTCATCGCCATCGATGTAGTCGAGAACGGAGACCTCGAATTCATGACTTTCCGCCCAGCGCGTATACATGCGAAGCAACATACTCGTCCAGTCTTGAGCTTCCGTACCTCCCGCCCCTGCGTGGAGAGAGACGATCGCGTTTAACGAATCATGTTCGCCCGTTAATAAAGTTTCAAGGCGCAATATTTCGTAATCGTGCGTCCATTTTTTCATACCGACTTCGACTTCCTGAAGTACATTCTTGTCTTCTTCCTCTTCTGCGAGCTCGAGCAATACCGATAAATCTTCAAGCTGCGAAGTCAGGTCGGAAAAACGTTTTCTCTTCCTCATAAGATGGGTGATGCGTTTCTGCACGACAGATGCCCTTTTAGGATCTGCCCAAAAAGTTGCTTCTCCTGTCTCCTTTGTTAATCTCGCACATTCCTCGGCGTCCTGTTCCAGGCGTAACGATAGACTGAGCGGCTCAACTAACGTCTGACTATATTCAATAGAGGTTTTTAGTTCTTCTAATGTCATCTTGTCTGTCCGATCTAAAAATGTTGCGCGTTATTTTTCAAGTCGCCCGTCGTAAATGCGCGGTACAGCATGGCGATCAATCGCCCGAACGCGAGCGTTCTCAATGCGAAGAAATAAGCGTTGATGAGACTTGACGACCACACACCGCCCGCAAATATCATCTGAAGGACGTTGCTGATGATCGAGAGAACGGATCTCAGGAACATGAAGGAGATGAAAATAAAGAACTTCATGCCTTTCGTCATGATGTAACTCGCCTCCATCGCCTCCGGGATTTTTTTCTCCTCGTACACGGTGATCATGATCGTCATAGAGAACATCGACACGTAGATATAATACGGGATGTTCATCAAGGGGAGAGAAAAGAGATACGGCGTCAAGGATGCAATCGCAAGCAGCAGGAATTTAGGATAATGACGTCTCGCGACACTCGAAGCGGAATGACGCTTCTTCCTAGAGTCGTCTGCAGAGCTTTGTGTCGCGGTATCGTCGATCGCAATCCCCGACTTCTCCAACGTCTGCGAATCGATCCAAGTGACAGCGTATAAAAGCAAAAAATACATACTGAGAGCGATCAGGAAGGCCTCGCGAATCAACGTATCGAAAAACTCCAACGGCGGTACGGGAAAGATTTCGCGCGTGAGCAGAAATTGTTGGAGCTGTTCACGGTAGACAATCATATTCGTATTGTTGGGCATGGTAAGGTACGTCGCCGCCGCAATAGCGAACAACAGCAAGAACCACACGCGTACACGCCGATAACGCGGAATTTTATCGATTTTAAGCGCTTCAATTACGATCAACACGCCGTTGTTTTCCTCACTTGCGTTGCCATATTCCATACGGATTCAGATACGACACCGGTTGGATGACTTTATTTTCGAATGATAAGTTCAAAAGGCAACTGCCCTTATGCGTACGCCAACTGTAAATGTACCACATTTGTCTTTAAGTACGCCATCTTTATGTGATACGTCCCGACAACTAATAAGCGGAAAATAATCGAAACATCATCATGACGGCGATATCAGCACACGGACGCTTTGAACGCCGCGCGTTTGCGTCATGATATGAATGAGATGATCCATCGATACATTCATCTTGTCTGTTCGAAAAGTCACAAGTAAATGTATCAGGCCGTCAACCGGGACACTCTGATGAAAGGTCACAATCGTCGTTTCGGCTTCCAGCAGAACATCGAGACAGCGCGGAAGCGAATTTGCAAGATTCTCAGCGATAATGAGCAACGTCGCCATTTCCCCTTCCGTGCCGGATGAAGTCGAGCGAATTGCCTTTCTATACTTATAATAAGCGCTTCGACTCAAGCCGACTCGCTTGACCGCTTCGTTCACCGACGATACAAGCTTGAGATCGAGAAGACGTTTGACCTCCATTACTTTGAGAAAAACTTCCGGCAATACGTCGGCTCGTACGAGATAGAATTGTTCAGGTTCTTTCCTTTGTCTAGCCATCTTCCGTCTCCCTTCCGTTATGCGGTGTCTCCCAATATTTGAGCGTGCGACAGTCAGCGCTCACAGATCATTCACCTGCACAAAGTGCGCGTAAAAAGGCTCTTACGGCATTACCGCGGTGACTGAGATCATGCTTTTCTCCCTCACTCATCTCCGCTAAGGTCCGTCGCTCACCCGCGGGAATGAAAATGGGATCGTATCCGAAACCGTTAGTCCCTCTCGGCTCTTTTGCGATAGCGCCTCGACAAATACCGTGATAAAGCATCTCTTTGCCATCGGGAAAGATGACGGCAAGCGAGCAGTGAAAAGCAGCAGAACGATCGACGTCTCCCAAAGTATCAAGCATGGCTAGAAGTTGAGTGTTTTTATCGTCATCGCCTTTTCCCAATCCGGCAAAACGCGCCGACAAAATGCCCGGCGCTCCGTCAAGCGCGTCCACACATAAACCGGAATCGTCAGCGATCACGATGTCGTTAGTGACACGATAAACGGCTCGCGCTTTAATCAACGCGTTTTCATCAAAAGAATCGCCCGTCTCCGCGATGTCCTCTTCGTAGCCGATCTCCTGCAGCCCGATGATGGAAACAGGATAACCGCTTGCCAACGTGCGAAACTCCGCAAGCTTTGAATTGTTGTGAGATGCGAGAATAATTTTCATATAGGAATCCGTCAAAGTGCGAGAAAATCCGCAATGGTAAAGACTGCTTTTCGAACGGTCTCTTCATCAAACGGTGAAGGATACCCTGCCTCGAGCAAACGTTCTGTCGGCTCAACTCCCTCACGAATATTGAGCAGCCTGAGCATACTGTGTTCCAGATCCTGATGCTGTTTCCCGAGCGGAAGCACACCGAGAACAGTGACGAGCGCGATCGCGTCAATGATACCCGATAACGGTGCCGACCAGATGCCGGGAGCATAAAGCCATGCGTCATCGAGCGGGAAAAAGCCGGGACTTATTTCCGTTGTTCCCGGAATACGGTAGCGCTTCGCAATTTCGCGCCATGCATGCCGAAAGACATTCATATCGGAGATACGGGCTTTTGAGAGAAATTCCTCCATCTCGTCAAGCGCACATGCAAGAGGCAGCCGCATAAGCAGCTCAGTCAAGCCATATTCGCGCGCATACATCGTCATCGGTCCGTAAAAAGCCCCCCAAGCCCTATGCGAAAGGAATGACAGGGAATGACCGGCTATTTTTTGCGAAAGCGATGTGTTGGCATTCGGAAGCGAATAATATCTCGAAGGCCGCGACTGTTCAAAAAGCAGACAACCCGTTTCGTAAAATATCAGATCGGCAGCGATTTCCTGCGGGACGGCTTCCATCAAAAGATACGATTCATCGTTTTTCGGATCGTGTGACCGCACCCAGCGCGTTGCACTTGAATATGCTGGATAATAGGTTGTATCGCCTTCATCATCGGCGTACGGGAGCACGTTTAAGCGTAAGGAGTCACTGTTGAACATCGCTTCAAACACGGGCGCCTGCGCCTCGCAGACATATCTGCACGCGTCGACAAACGTTCTCTCCAGCGGAAAGGCTTGGCGGCTCATGACGGGAACGCCGAAGTCAGCCGGGAACATAAGATCCCAAGGTTCAGGCTGTTCGATCGATAGTCTCTGCCATTGCAATTGATGTACATGTGATGTGAGCGGTGAAACGAATTCCTGAATGAGCAGGCGGAACAAATGGACATTTGATCGAAATGTATCTGTCAGGCCGGCACGGCGTGTCGCATACTCGTAGAAATTCTTATAACCTGCTTTCTCACCGATCACCCGTCGGAGCGCATGCAGCTCAAGAAACTGATCGATCAACTCGGCTTTGCTCTTATTGAGCTGAGTGATCAAAGAATTGTAAGCTCGTGCGCGTCGATCGCGAGAGGCGGATTGAAAGTGCAGACGCACCTCACCGCAAATCATGCCGTGATATTTTGTTGACAACGAGACGTCTTGAAATCGTTTCATTTGCGCTTCGATGAGTTCCTTTTCGAGTGTCAGAAGTGGCGCTAAATTCTTTGAAAACGTTGATGCGAATCGATCGGCATCGTTGAGATAAGTATTGTTGACGAATACCTCAATTCTTTTACTTTTCGATGAACGGGTAATCGTCGCGAAAAGATCCGCCAGCTCGGAATACGCGAGCAGCTTAGCACCTGCATATTCAGAACTCAAATCGTTAAGCGACTGATCATGCGGAAGATAAAAAGAACGAATACGGAGTTCATCCTCACCAGATTTTATTGTCCTGAACAGATCGTCGACTTCGCGTAACACGGTGAGCAAATCATCGTCCGTAACAGCAAGCCGAAACTGCCTTCGCGCCGATCTTGCGATCTTTGCCGCTTCATCTCTATCCGGCGGTAGAGAAGGCAGAGATTTTTCAAGAATCCAAGTCGGGACACTCCCTTTCATTCAGCACCTCTCTACATCCGCTCGACCGGTTCGATACCCGCTATGCGAAGACCTGCAGAAATCGTCCGCCCGACAACCTGCGCCAACACCAGTCTGGCCGCCCCGAGCGCTTCATTCTCTGCGCGAAGTATGTGCGCATTATGATAAAACGCATTAAAAGCGCGGGCGATCGTCATGACCTGCCGCATCATGACAGAGGGTTCATGCGACTCTCGTGCCGAGATGACTGACGCCGGGAAACGTGATATTTCTTTAAGAAGTTCCTGTTCGTCATCTGAGACTAGCAGTTCGAGTTCCTCATCGCCGATCTGTTGCACACGCTCAAGCAAACTCTCGGGAGCTCTTCGCTCCAAACTGGCGCAACGCGTCACGGTGTAAAGAAGATAGGGAGCCGACTCACCCTCAAAATCGAGCACATCCTCCCACGAGAAAACGATATCTCTCTCGCGTCCGTTCCGCAGGAACGTATAGCGCACGGCACCGACACCGATCTTCTCCGCGATGTCGTCGATCTCGACCGATTCCATTGTCGGGTTATTTTCCTCGATAATAGCACGCGTCTTCGCTACACTCGTATCAAGGAGATCTTCAAGGATAATCACATTTCCTGTCCGCGTTGAAAATGCGCCATCTGCGAACTTTACCGTCCCGAACGCGACATGCATATTGCTCTCCGGATTCGGGAACCCCATCTTCTCCATAACAGCAAAAACTTGATTAAAATGGTTCTTCTGAGGAATACCGACAACATAGATGTTTTTATAGAACTCGTATTCACGCTTGCGATACAGGATGGAGGCGATGTCGCGCGATGCGTATATTGTCGAGCCGTCACTCTTCAAAATGAGACAAGGATTCAATCCGAATTCTTCCAAATCGACAACCTGCGCTCCTTCGCTTTCAATGAGGAGATTCTTCTCCTTCAACTCATCCACTACAGCAGGAATCATCGGCGAATAGAAGCTCTCCCCGTTTGTATTGTCAAAATGAATCCCGAGGCGCTCATAAATCCTATTAAATTCCCTCAAACTGACATCGCGAAACTGTTGCCACAGCGCCAGCTCATCCTTGCCGCCCTGTTCCAAACGTCCGAAGGCAGCCCGCGCTTCATTTTCCAGCTCAGGGTTATTTTCCGCGACATCATGGAATTTTACGTAAATGCGCGTCAATTCATCAATTGGCGATTCCTGCAGCGCATCGGCATCACCCCACAACTTCCAGGCGACGATCAACTTTCCGAATTGTGTTCCGTAGTCACCGAGGTGGTTAAAACGTTCTACGTTATAGCCACCGTACTCGTATAGGTTTGCGACGGCTTCACCTAAAAAAGTTGAAAAACCGTGTCCGACATGAAAGGGTTTTGCGATGTTAGGCGAAGAGTATTCGACAATGACCGTTTTCCCTTCTCCTTCGCTGCTCGTTCCGGGGCGATCGCCGCCCTCAATCGATTCACGAATAATTGATCGCGCAAGATAATCGCGTTTAATAAAGAAGTTGAGATACCCTCCCGCCGTCTCGATGCGTTCAATCTTCGCGAGCAGTTCAACCGCTGCATCACGCTCTTCCGTCTCAAATCGCGTCTTCAAATCATTCGCGATATCTTGAGGCGATTTTCTAAATCGTTTGGCAAGACGAAAACAGGGAAACGCGACGTCACCCATCTCCGGACGCGGAGGCGACGAAAGATTCATCACAACATCCGCGACGTCCTCCTCAAGATACGTCGCTAGTTCGACGGCGATATCATTGACTATTCTCATGAACACTAATTCCTTATTCTTTGACCATATTGATATATCTAATCAGTGTACGGCAGCTCCATTTTTTCAGTCGCGGCGACCCCAAAGAGGCGCAGGATAAACACCTTGATCGACGAGATCTTGAAGTGCGGCGACGACTATAGGTTTGTCTTCTCTGTTCGTCACGCCGAACCAGCGATCTTCAACGGGAATAGCTCGGACTGTGACACCGCGCGTCCTTGTATGATCCCCGACAATCTCGGGAAGCAGGTATTCACATTTTAAAGGATCGGCCACCAGTCCCTCTTCAAGAAAAGCGGCAAACTCTTCTCCAAGACGACTCAGAAATTTTTGCGGAAAACCGAAGAAATTCATCGAGACGAGCGTATCGCGTGCAAGCGGATGAAACGTCGCGCCATCATCAAGTGTGTAGCGCGCACCATCACCGTCACGGAAAACTTTCTTCAATTCCGTTATTTTGATCAGGTTGCTGTCAGCTGTAATCTCACTGACGCCTCTCGATACAGAACCGTAATCCGATAATGTCTCGTGTAAAGGCCATAGGCATATGCCGTATCGCTCATCTCCGACACCGTCCGTTTCATCCGTCAAGAATCGATACAGTTTCTCGTATGCGCTGGATCCATAGTAATCATCGGCGTTGATCACCGCCAGCGGCCCGTTGATTAAAGGTGCCGCGGCGAGCAGCGCGTGCCCTGTCCCCCACGGCTTCACTCTGCCGTCGGGCACTACATAGCCGGGCGGAAGATCGTCGAGCTCCTGAAAGGCGTAGCTGTAGCGCACATGGCCTTTCAATTTCCGGCCGATCAAATCATCGAATTCTTTCTCGAAATCTTTCCTGATCACGAAAATAACTGAATCGAACCCGGCACGGACAGCATCATAGATGGAATACTCCATCATGATTTCACCGTCGGGACCGACGGGATCGAGTTGTTTCAAGCCTCCATAGCGTGAGCCCATCCCTGCGGCTAATATTACCAGCGTAGGCGCCATCGAATTAACCTCCGTATTATTCTTTAATAAATCGTATCAATCATAACACGCCCGATCAAAGCGCAAACAAAAACACAGCCGCCGACTAAAGAAATCGTATCGACGGCTGTGTCCTATCTGGTACACCATCGGGGATTCGAACCCCGGACCCACTGATTAAGAGTCAGTTGCTCTGCCAACTGAGCTAATGGTGCAAACTCCCGGATATTATAAGAGC
>JGI24707J26582_10001262_pt1 | contig 20033 bp, 13 predicted proteins | sample BioPla1DNA1_FD_26582 | JGI IMG/M metagenome (IMG submission 26582)
GCCTATCAGACGGTAATAATGGTTATTGGTCTATATCTACTGGCAAGGCAGATATTTAAAGCAAAGTATTCCCCTATAGCGGTGATCCTTATATTTAGTTTTATGCTTAATCAAGGACGGTATGGGGCCTCATTACCACAAGAATTTGGTATGTATGTTGCAGTAGGAACAGCTTATTTTATGATAAGGTACCTTCATAAGGATAGAAAGAAATTTATTATTGAAGGAGATTCCAGATTACGAAGCTTGTTTCGCATAAACACATATATTAATAGAAGATATATTGATTCAGAGGCAATTCTTCTAATGCTCTCTGTGACCCTAGTTATCGCTTATCATTTTTATACTGCAATAGCGGCTATATTCCTGGTGGTTTCCATTGGGCTGGCTTATATACCTAGGGTATTAAAAAAGCAATATTTTATCCCCCTGATGTTTAGTGGACTTATGGGGGCCATAATTGCCCTTCTTCCCATGGCAGCATGCCTAGCTAAGGGGATACCATTTCAGGAGTCAATGGCATGGGCAACCAGTGTTATTGCAGGAGAAGAGTGGCATGGCAGTGATGCCGATTATCAGGATATATTAGCTAAGGCTCAAGGAAATAATGGGCCAGAAGATGAAGCTAATACAGATTCTTCTGAGGCAGAGGAAGAGAGAGAGAAAGTGACCATAGACTATAGCTCACTTACTTTCCGGGAAATAATCGAGAAGTTTTACAGGGCAATGTATAATTTTGGTATGTTGGCCATGTTTGGTGCCAGTGCCACCTGGCTGATGTTTATCTCCATGGCCATGGGATTAATAGGCGGCTTTATTATGCTTTTGGTGAAGAAGTATAGGGTTTATGGGAATGCCTATATAGCTTTAATCTTGAATATGACCATTCTATGTATTATTGGTGGGGCAAGAGAGCTGGGATTAGTAGAATTGATTGCGGCTGCTAGAGCATCAACTTTTGCAGAGCCTTTTATCGGTTTTATCTATATCCTACCAGTGGACTTTATCTTTCGAGTTATGGGCCTATGGAAAAACAGGTATTATCAGTCCTTCCTTAATTTTATGTCCCTAATCTTATGTGGCTTGGCTGCATTTTTCATTATAGAAATGGGATGGTATCATAACTATTTTGATGTAAACTTGGCATATTATAATGAACCGGATTATTTGCTACGGAATATTAGAAAAAACTACGATGATTTTACCTACACCATAGTATCGCCTACAGAGGAGTACTACACAGTCATAGATTATGGATATCATACCCAGCTATCTGAGTTTATGAATATGGTCAATGGAGGGCAGGAGGAATTTACATTTCCAACAAAGTATGTTTTCTTTTTTATAGAAAAGCTGGTCTTGCAGGACTATGCCTATGGACAAGTAAGGGTGGACCCTAAATATGCAGTAATGGACTTTATCTATTTAAATAATTCTCAGGATTATTATTTTCAGCGGGCGATAATTGAATCCCAAGCATATTACTGGGCCCAGAAGATGCTGCAGATTTATCCCTATAGTTTTAAGGTCTATTATGAGGATGATATATATGTAGCATATATTTTAGAGCAGAATACCTATAGTCCTTATTCCCTTCAGATAGATTACTTATCTGAAATAAAAGATGAAATAAATAATGATATTAATGGCGATATAAGTATGATATCAATGGGATTTTCAGCTTGTATTAATACTAGGTAGATAGCTGATACTATCTGGGGTTGTAATAAATATAAAATTATAGAAGGATGATAACTAATGAAAGATTATATTGGTTTATGTGTGGCCTATTCAGCGGATGAGAATTATGGTAAATATTTGGGGATATCTATGCTATCTTTATTTGTCTCCAATAAAAATATAGAAGAAATTACAGTATTTGTATTAGACTGTGGAATTAGTCAAGTAACTAAAGATAAGCTTATAACCATTGCTAATGAGTATAGCCGTAATATTAATTTTGTAAAAATGGACTCAGCCATTGGTGGCTTAAACCTACAAATGGGTGTAAGAAAGATATCAATTGCCTCCTATGCCAGGTTATTCTTATCGTCGGTTATACCAGAAAAATATAATAAAATTATTTATCTAGATTGTGACACTATAGTTAGGGCTTCCTTAGCAGATATATGGAAGATTAATTTAGATAACTATTTAGTGGCAGGGGNTCAAGATACGGTGGATAATTTCTTTCTTAAGAAAATTGGTATGAAAGAGGATGAATACTATATTAATGCTGGGGTACTTTTGATAAATCTATCACTGTGGAGAAGGATACATATAGAGGATAAATTCATGGACTTTATAGATAATTTAGTACTCCTGATTAATCTTTCTAAGTGGAGGGAGATACATATAGAAGAACAATTTATTGATTTTATTAGGAAAGTTAAGGGCAATGTTCCCCATCATGACCAAGGGGTAATTAATGCTATCTGTAGAAATAAGAAGTATATCCTTTCACCTAGATATAATGCCACTTCTAATATATATTCATTCTCAGCCAAGACAATCAGAAGAATGTATTTCTTGGACAGTTTCTACTCTCAAGAGGAGCTGGATGATGCAAAGAAAAATCCTATTATACTTCATTTTACAACAGGATTGGTAGGTAGGCCTTGGGAGATGAAATGTTATCATCCCATGAAAGAGGAATATTTAAAAGTGGCAAAAGCTTCTCCTTGGAAGGAGGACGAGTTACTTCCTGATAGCAGAAAACTCTCAGTAAAGATTTTTTCAGCCCTTTATAACCATGCACCACTTTTTGTTACGGAGACTATATATAGGATAATCAGCAAATTGGCCCATATAAGGGAGTAATTTACTTCAAACTTAGATACTAGAGAGAATGAGAAGCACTATATCTTTAACATGTATATATAAATCATTAGTAATTACTCAAGTTGTAAATATTAGCATCAAAAGTAAATAAACATTACTTGTTTTAATAACAATGATTAGGTAAAATTACTATAAGAATATCAACATTAAAGAACACATAATTTAATTAATAAGATGAGATTGCTTTGGTGATATAATTTTGTAATAGAAATGAGGTATATAAATGTTGTATGAAGATAGCAAGTCTGAGACTTTAGCTGATGATTTGTTTTATAATCCACCAGCTTATTATGGAGGTGCTCCTTTTTGGAGTTGGAATTGTAGAATTACGAAAGAGATCATTGATGAACAATTAATAGTGTTTAAAGAAATGGGAATGGGTGGTTTTCATATTCATGTACGTGTGGGGCTGGAAAATGAATATCTCAGTGATGAATTTATGGAATTGGTTAGCTATTGTAATGAACAGGCCAAAAAGTTGGGGCTAAGATGCTACCTATACGATGAAGATAGATATTCTTCAGGAACTGCAGGGGGAATGGTAACAAAAGATATAAACTGTAGACAACGCTATTTAAGATTCACTACAAAGATATTAACCGATCATGAAGAAAATCAGGAAGTATTCAAAAAGAAAATATCCTTGGGAGAGCCTGTTGCAGGATATTTTCTAGTAGCATATGATATTGTCTTAGTAGATGGATATCTAAAATCAGCAAAGCCAATCCCATTTAAGGAAGATAAAGTTGAAGGTATGAAATGGTATGTGTATGTAGAATTAGCAAAGCCAACTCCTTGGTATAATAATCAAACATATGCTGATTTGTTGAATGAAAATGTTACAAAGAAGTTTATTGAATATACTCATGAAAGATATGCAGAATATCTGCAGGATGATTTTGGTGGTAACATTCCATCAATTTTCACTGATGAACCAATGTTTTGTCCATTTGATAGATTAAGTAATCCTGATGCTACTGATGATGTACGTATTCCATATACAGATGATATTCCTGCAACTTACCGTAAGGCTACAGGAAGAGATGTTTTTGAAGATTTGCCTGAAGTTATATGGGAGAGAGATCCGAATTGCTTATCCCAGGCCAGATATTTATATCGTGACCATATTGCACAGAGATTTGTTAATGGATATATGAAACCCATTAGTGATTGGTGTAAAGCACATAATCTTGGTTTTACCGGACATTTGATGGCGGAACAGGATTTAGAAGGCCAAAGTAACTGTGCAGGTGATGTTATGCGTAGTTATAAATATTTTAGTATACCGGGAGTAGACAACCTATGTGATTTAAGGGAATTTAATACATTAAAACAGGCACAAAGCAGTAAAAATCAATTTGGTAATGAGGGAATGACCAGTGAGCTTTATGGAGTAAATCAATGGGATTTTGATTTCAGGCATTTTAAGCATTCTGGTGACTGGCAAGCTGCTCTGGGAGTGACTAATCGTGTTCATCACCTCACATTGGCATCAATGAAAGGGGAAGCTAAAAGAGATTATCCCGCAAGCATAGGCTATCAATCACCCTGGTATACTGAATTTTCGTATATAGAGAATCATTTTAAGCGACTAAATACAGTTTTGACTAGAGGAAAGGCAATTGTTAAGATAGGTGTGATTCATCCTGTAGAGACTATGTGGTTATACTTAGGTCCAACCAATCAGACCCATAGAATAAGAGAACAATTAGACAGGGATTTCAGATATCTAACAGAATGGCTTTTAATGGATAATTTGGATTTTGACTTTATTGCAGAGTCATTACTGGTTGAACTTACAGATGAGAATGTTCAGACCCCATTTAAGGTCGGAAATATGCAATATGATGTTATATTGGTACCCAACTGTATAACTCTTAGGTCTACTACAGTGAAACGCCTTTTAAGCTTTCAAAAGGCTGGTGGTCAAGTAATATTTGCTGGAAAAACACCGAAATATATTGATGCAGTCAAAAACAATACAATAAGTTCAGATTTAGAAGCGATGATGGAGGAGGGGAAAGTTGTCCCCATTACTAAATTTGATGTGCTTGATGCCTTAGAACCTTACCGCATTATTGGTATTCAATACTTGAACGGTCAGCACACTAATCAATATATTTATCAGATGAGAGAAGATATGGAGTGCCAATGGCTTTTTATAGCTCAGGCATATAATGAAGTTGATGAAAGAGATTTTGCAAAGCTCTGGCGAAACAGGAGAGAATTTCATGATGCTGACCATGTCATGATATGGATTAAGGGGATATATGATGTAGTATTTTATGACACAGTTTCCGGAAAGATTACGCCTATTCAAGTTAATTATAGGGATGGAAAAACTGGCATAAAGCGTTCAATATATGGAGATGACAGCCTTTTATTTAGACTTATTCCTACTAAAAAAGCAGATTGTGTGAATATTGATTTTGGTTCAGAGAAGCGAAAGGATCATTATGTGGATGCATTGGCCCCAATTTACACTGGTAATGAAACTTCATGTGACGATTGGTACGATTCGGTACATGGAGTGAAGTTTACATTAAGTGAGCCGAATGTTTTCTTGTTGGACAAAGCTCAATATGCTTTGGATAATGGAGAATGGCATAGGAAAACGGAATTGCTTCGTATTGATAACATTATAAGAAGTAAATTGAATTATCCATTAAGAACTGAATTGGTAGCTCAGCCATATATAACAGGTAATCACGATGTCCGTGATCATATACTCCATCTTAAATATGAGATTATTTCCCATGTAGAAACAGGAACAGTGCATCTGGCAATGGAAGAATTGTCACATTCAAAAATATATCTAAATGGAAAGCCGATAAAGATAGAAGTAGATGGCTATTATACAGATAAAAGTATTGAAAAAATGAAGCTTCCTGGCCTTAAAAAAGGTAAAAATATAATACAGATAGAAATGGCTTATGGAGTAAGGACTAATCTGGAGTGGATGTATTTATTGGGCAATTTTGGTGTGGTAGTACATGGAGCCCATAAACATATTGAAGAATTACCTGATAGAATCTTTTTTGGAAGTTGGACTACTCAGGGACTACCATTTTATTCTGGAAATGTAACATATCAATTCTTGGTAAACCAAAAAAATGACTACCTTAAAATTCAAGTACCATATTTTCATGGAGCATTGCTTAAAGTATATTGTGATAAACAGGAAGTGGGAAATATAGCATTTCTTCCATATGAGATAGAAATACATGGATATGGAAAGGGGATACATAGTATCGAAATAACTTGTTACGGTAACCGTAGCAATAGTTTTGGGCAGGTACATCAAGTAGGGGACTATGTACATTGGAAAGGTGCAGATTCTTGGAGAAGTAAAGGAAATCTTTGGTCTGAAGAATATCAGNTGATNGACTTTGGAATTCTTACAACTCCTAGGATTGGGGATGAAATAATATAAATATTAAATAATCTAAAATTAAAACAGCCCTTCAAATTTTAATTAATTTGAAGGGCATTTTGATTTACTTAAGGTCGCTTAATCTCTGAGGCAGGTTCTCCTTAGCTGGGAAATAACATTCTGTAAATTGGCCAATATCATGGTTTCTAAAAAATACCCCCATAGCTCCATCCTCATAAATATGAAGGAATACGGACCGGCATGCAGTCCCCCTAATATTTTCAAAACTGGAAACATTGATTTGAGGAATATCGTGCCAGTCTACCCAAGATATTCTTCGGTATACGTTCTCCCGGGCCCATTGGAGATCACCTATATGGGCATGGCCATAGAAATGTATTTTCACATTGTTAGGTAGAGGTAAAAGTTTTCCTGTAAAGTTACTTTCTCGGCTACCACCGGGAAAGGAATAATGGCTGGCTGTGATAACAGGGCCCTTTACCGCTGCTATGGTCTCCCGGAGGCGATCGGCATCCTTCTGAGAATATGGATAATGCTCTTGACCTTTCTGAATACGATTATGGGTGACTAGCCATTTATTATCCTTAGCAATATGGTCACAGAGAAAAAAGATTGTATATTCCCCCAATTTATAAGTAAAATAAAAATCATCACAATTTTCTGTAGTAAACCAGTTTTTATGTGATTTTACTGCCTCATAGAAGGGCATTATTGGTTCCTTATCAGGATGGACCCTGGCATAGTCATAATCATGGTTACCTGTTGCATAGCATAAGGGAATACCTAACTTAGAAAATGCCTGTACCTGCATGGCTGTCATTTCCTTAAGATGAGCCAGATTAGTGTTTTCTACAGCATCACCCAGATACCATATCATGTCTGCTGGAGCTTTTAGGCTTTCATAATCTGTCATAGATATATCCAAACATTTTCTTGCATTTTCTGGATATGATTGCTGCAAGTCAGATAGTATCCATACCCTATGTATGGCCTTTTCCTTGGAACGTTCATATAAATATTGGTACATCTTACCACCTCATATCTGTTTTTATTAGGTTTATCTTCTATAATATTTAATACATTTTGTATCCCTTATGGAAAAATCCCTAGAGATAAAATATCTTGCCATTCACTTATATATTTATATGGTACTATAATTACCTGAGATAAACAATAGATTTACCTATAGGCTCTTTATTATATGGGAAGTATTGTAGTATATGGTCAATTATGGTACTATGAAATTCATAATAACACTTTTATTTGCTGCAGGGTAATAGGCTTGTTACAAGAATAATTCATGAATATTCAAGTTTTAGGGTAACCTATGGATAGATTCTAAAAGGAGGTAATGGCATGAATAAAATCTGTTTTTTTGACACTAAACCATATGATAGAACATATTTTGATCTGATGAAGGAGCAATATCAGATTGAAATTGAGTATTTTGAAAGTAAACTTGGACCCAGGACCGCATTTATGGCCCAAGGATTTGACGCCATTGTTGCCTTTGTAAATGACACAATCGATAAAGAAACTATAGATATCCTACACCAAAGTGGTGTGAAACTTATAGCCATGAGATGTGCAGGTTATAATAACGTAGATTTTAAAGCTGCTTATCAAAAAATCCATGTTGTGCGGGTACCTGATTATTCCCCCTATGCAGTTGCAGAACATGCAATGGCGCTGCTACTGACATTAAATCGTAAGATTCATAAAGCCTATAATAGAACTAGGGATTTTAACTTTAGTCTAAATGGTTTGACAGGATTTGATCTATATGGGAAAACCATGGGAGTGATTGGAACTGGTAAGATAGGCAATATTTTTATAAACATTTGTAAAGGCTTTGGACTCAAGGTAATTGCCTATGATCCTTTTCCTAAAGAAGATAGTGATATCCAATATGTATCCTTAGAGGAGCTATGCAGAGAATCCGATATCATATCCCTACATTGTCCTTTGACTAAGGATACCTTCCATATGATAGACAGGGATAAGATTAGTTTAATGAAGGAGAATGTATACATTATTAATACCTCAAGGGGGGCCTTAATTAATAGTGAGGATCTATTGGAAGCCCTTAAGGATGAACGTATAGGCGGAGCTTGCTTAGATGTATACGAGGAAGAGACTGAGTTATTCTATGAAGATATGTCATATACAGTTATTCATGACGATATCTTAGCCAGAATTATATCTATGCCCAATGTAATCGTAACATCCCATCAGGCTTTTTTAACCAGGGAAGCCCTTCATAATATTGCAGAGACAACCTTAAGTAATTGTCGTGACTTCTTTGATGGCAAGCCATTGAGTAATGAAGTCTGTTACCAGTGTAGTAAAGGAGACGCTTGTCCAAGGAAAGAGAAAGGGAAGTGTTTCTAGAGGTCATCTTCTTCCATCATAGCATCCCTTTGTGTCCGATGAATAGTGCCATGGGGATGCTACTTGCCCATATGGGCCATAAGGTTTATACATATTATGACTTCCTTTATTATATTATTAATTAATTATATATGCCTGGTGTTCTCAGAGGGTTTTTATAGCTCTTGTTATGAAAAGTGTAAGATCCTTGTGTAATTAAAATAAGCATTATAGTTAGGTTAAAAAAGTATTAAAACCTTCAACGGATTGTTGATAAGAGATAATAGATATGGTAAGATTAACTAAAAATGTTTGAATAATACATTCTTAAATATATCGCTTGGAGGCGGAAATGGATATTCGTAATAATATTAATTTAGGTGAAGAAATTAAAAATATTGTTCAGGATGCTGTAAATAAAGGGGATTTTAATAAATTAAGCAGCGATATTAGGAATGTTGTTAATACTGCCCTTGTTGATGTTAGAAAATCCATGGATTGGAAGAAAGACCGTTTTGCTAACAACAATCAAAAAGGAAGATATCATACTGGTAGTACAGCAGGCAACTCTCCCAATAGTAATCAAAAGGTTTATAGTAGTAATAGGCATAGTTACAGCAAGCCATACAATACTTATAGATATAACAGTTATCAAAATAATAAAAATCTTAAGCCAGTATCCATGCAATCAACTTATACTGTTCCAGTAGGACATGTGTCTGGGATAATGTTAACTATATTTGGTGTCATAGGGAGTGTAGCCTTTGGCATAACCTTAATAGTTTTTATGATATTGGGTAGTGTCTTAAACTTAAATAGCATATTTGGTAAAATTTCCCTAGGCATATTACCTTGTTATATTATTAGTGTGATTTTATGGATGAATGGTAAACGAATACGTAATAGACTAAAAAGGTTTCAAAGATATATATCTCGGATGAATGGGAGAAATTACTGTCTGATTAAAGATTTATCTTTAGCAACTGGGCTAAGTATTAGAGCTACAGTTAAAGATTTACGGAAAATGATTGCAGCAGGCATGTTTCCCCAAGGACGTATAGATGATAAAAAGACTTGTTTTATGTTAAATAATGAAAGTTATGAATTATATCTACAGCTACAAGAAAACATGAAGATGAAGCAGATACAAGAGGATAAGAATAAGCTAGATCAAAAGATACAAGATGCCAATTCCCTAAAGCCTGATGATAGAAAAATTATAGATGAAGGGCGGCAATTTGTCATCAAGATAAGAAATGCCAATATAGCTATTCCGGGAGAAGAAATCTCCCGTAAACTAGATAGATTGGAAGAAGTTACAGGTAAGATCTTTGATTTTGTAGAGACCCATCCTGATAAATTAAATGAAATAAGGAAATTTACAGAATATTTTCTACCAACAACCTTAAAACTGTTGGATGCCTATAGAGAATTAGATGAGCAGCCTATTGAAGGTGAGAATATTGCCAGTGCTAAGAAAGAGATAGAAGATACTATGGATACTATTAATCTGGCATTTGAGAATTTATTAGATGATCTTTTTGAAGAGGCAGCTCTGGATATATCCACAGATATATCTGTATTACAGACTATGTTAGCTCAGGAAGGCTTAACGGATAATAATATGAGCATCAGAAATAGAGATTAGGAGGTTATTAATGAACAGCGAAATACCAAGATTAACATTTGAGCCATTTAGTGAGGATACATCATCTCAGGAACAATTAATTGACCAGTTGGATAAGAACAACAGTAATCAGCTTGAAAAATCAGTTTTTGATGAAAGTATTCTTACCCCTGAGGAAATTAAGATAGTGGATGATTTTGTTAAACAGATTGATTTAGCAAAATCTAATCAGATTCTTCAATATGGAGTAGGGGCACAAAAAAAGATTGCAGACTTTTCCGAGAATGCCTTAAACAATGTGAAGACCAAAGATTTAGGCGAGATTGGCGAGATGCTATCAAATATTGTAACAGAGTTAAAAAGTTTTGATGTAGATGAAGAAGAGAAGGGCTTCTTGGGATTCTTCAAAAAGTCGTCCAATAAGATTACAGCAATGAAAGCTAAATATGATAAGGCAGAGGTAAATGTCAATAAAATTGTTGATGTTTTAGAAAAACATCAGATTCAATTATTGAAAGACATAGCAATGCTCGATAAGATGTATGAAATAAATAAGACATATTATAAAGAGCTTTCTATGTATATCTTGGCTGGTAAAAAGAAGCTGGCTAAGGTTCGGGAAGAAGAATTACCTGCACTTATTGAGAAATCTACAGCCAGTAATTTACCTGAAGATGCCCAGGCCGTCAATGATTTGACAGCAATCTGCAACCGTTTTGAGAAGAAGATCCACGATCTTGAGTTAACTAGGATGATTTCTATCCAAATGGCGCCACAAATAAGGTTAATTCAAGGAAATGATACCATAATGGCTGAAAAGATTCAGTCTACTATTGTAAATACGATTCCCCTTTGGAAGAGTCAAATGGTGCTGGCCTTAGGAGTAACCCATGCAGGTCAAGCTGCCAAGGCTCAAAGAGAAGTAACAGATATGACCAACCAATTACTTAGGAAAAATGCAGAAACTCTTAAATCTGCTACAATTGAAACTGCTAAGGAAGCAGAACGGGGTATTGTAGATATAGAAACCCTTCGAATTACCAATGAATCCTTAATATCGACCTTGGATGAGGTTCTTCGTATACAGACAGAAGGACGCCAGAAAAGGATGGAAGCTGAAATAGAATTAAGGAAAATAGAAGGGGAATTAAAGAAGAAGCTTCTAGAGATAAAAGGGGTATAGGATTTGACATAGACCCTTTTCTATGGTAAAGTATAGAAGCAATCTCCGAATTCCTATAGGAGTGGGGGACCCAAATCTTTGGGGTGAATCTTAATCTTACCATTAAGAAGGGCGACTTGGGCGTCCTAACCCGTCAGCTAACCTCACAGGAGTACACCCAGGCGTATGACGAGACTGGATTCAGTCGGTTATGCGCTATTTTTGTTGCTTCCGATGCTATGCTTAGATAGCATTCAGGTAAGTCATAAAGATAGAATGCGCTAACCATTGTCGTAACTACATAGCAAATATGATTTATGATGAGGAGGAACCAAAAAAATGGATGTACTTTTAAAGCTCAGTATTGTCTTAATTGCTGGTATGATTGGAGGTAGGATAGCCAGCTATTTCAAACTTCCAAATGTGTCTGGTTACTTGGTAGCCGGTTTGTTTCTAGGACCATCCTTTAGCAGTTTTATCAGTGCTCAAGATTCCAATGCTTTTTCAGCAATAAGTGAATTAGCCTTGGCAGTTATAGCTTTTAGTATTGGTAGTGAATTTATTATCAAATATATGCTAAAACTGGGTAAAAAAATTGTTATAATCACCTTGGCTGAGGTGGTAGGTGCTATTTTTATAGTTTTCACAGTTATGTATTACATATTTAATCAGCCCTTTGCCTTTAGTATTGTTATAGCCTCCATGTCTGCGGCAACAGCTCCGGCAGCCACCCTTTTAGTTATACAGCAATTTAAAGCTGATGGACCATTAACAAAAACCATATTACCAGTGGTAGCCCTGGATGATGTTTTTGGAATTATGGCTTTTGGAATTGCCATGTCACTAGCTAGGTTATCAGAAGGTGATTCAGAGAGGACATTTTTGGAAATGGCCAGTGAACCAGTTATTGAAATCGTAGGGTCTCTAATATTAGGTTGTATTCTAGGTGTCATATTAGTTACATTAGTAAAAAGGATTAAGAAGAAGGATAATGTGCAAATAATAGCCTTAGCTTTCATAGGTTTAGCTACAGGTTTATCCACTGTTTTAGGGCTGTCACCTTTATTGACCAATATTCTGATGGGGACCACTTTAGTCAATCTAAAGAAAAATTCCAAGAGAGTATTTGATGCAGTTGATAATTTTGTTCCCTCTGTTTATGTATTATTCTTTACCCTGGCTGGTGCTAGCCTAGATTTAAGCATATTGGCAACTGTAGGTATTATGGGTGTATGCTATGTAATTGCCAGGGCAACAGGAAAATACCTAGGTGCCTATTTAGGAGCCAAGGCTGTTAAGGCAGAAAAAACAGTAACTAACTATCTTGGACTGGCCTTATTACCTCAAGGAGGAATCTCAATAGGATTATCTGTAATTGTTCGCCAGCAATTACCCCAGTATGCAGTTGCTATAACAACCATCATAATGTTTAGTATACTTATCTATGAGGTCTCAGGCCCTATCTTCGCCAAAATTGCTATTGATAAGGCTGGAGAGATTGGTGGAGCCTGTAATGAAGAAGAAACATCCCATGTTGAAGATAAGGCAATTGCATAAAGAACTAACTTAATATAGGAGTTTATAGGAACGCTTGAAAGTCAAGGTTCCTTTTTTTGCGATTAGTCTCTTTAATATTGACTTGGTTAATAAAGATGTTACAATTAAATATAATTTTGCTGGTATGTCTTATTTTTACCCCTAAGGAGTCTATCAATGAAAAGATTTAAAAGAGTTTATATAGAAATAACCAATGTATGTAACCTTAAATGTGATTTTTGTCCCCAGACAAAACGTCCAGGAGAAATCATGGATACAGATACATTTAAACATATATTAGATCAGATAAAACCTTACACTGATTACCTATATTTTCATATTAAAGGGGAGCCCTTATTACACCCCAAACTGGACAAATTTTTAGATATTAGCCAAGAGATGGGTTTTATGGTTAATATTACAACCAATGGAACATTGATTGATAAAGTAAAAGACAGGATTATTTCAAAACCTGCACTGAGGCAAATTAATTTCTCCTTACACAGTTTTGATGGTAATGACGGTGTCAATGGTAAGGATGACTATATTAACAATATTCTATCCTTTGTAAAAGAGGCTAGGGATAAATCTAATCTAATAATATCCTTAAGATTATGGAATTTAGAGAATGATAATATATTAAATATGAAAAAGCAAAGAAATAGGGAAGTCCTTGAGATTATAGAGCAAGNGTTTAACCTGTCCTATAGAATAGAAGAGCAAGTCCTTCCAGGAAGGGGNGTTAAAATTGCTAATAAGCTTTATTTAAATCAAGACTACCGCTTTACGTGGCCCGATCTTAAGGAGGAAGAAGATGATGGAGTAGGATTTTGCTACGGACTCCGCAATCAGATAGGAATATTAGTGGATGGCACTGTGGTACCTTGTTGCCTCGATGGAGAGGGTGTTGTAAATCTAGGAAATATTAAGAACACTCCCTTTTCAGAGATACTTAATACTGATAGAGTTAAAGGTATTGTAGATGGATTTTCTAGAATGGAGGCAGTGGAAGAACTCTGTAGAAAATGTGGTTATCGTAAACGGTTTGGAAAAACTAGCCCTGTAATTAAGTCTTAATAATCCAAGATAATCATAAAATAGATTATATTAGCCAATAATGATTTATTACAGGAAGGTATATAGATATGACCCGTCTAAATAAATTAGGTAAGTTTATTGTTTTAATCTTATCGATTATATTAATATATTTGATTATTTCGATCTATTTTACCAACCATTATTTCTTTAATACTGTAATAAATGGGATAGATCTTTCATTAAAGGCCTATGATGATAGTGAAGATGTAATTAAAAACAATCTTAAGGGTTATGGGTTAACTTTAATAGAAAGAGATGGTACAACAGATAGGATAGATGGTCAGGATATAGGATTGGAATACAATAATGAAAATGGCATATCTACGATATATCAATCACAGAAAGCCATATTTTGGATTAGATCCTTGTTTAAGCAGCAATGCTATTACATTTCAGATTTATTTCGCTATGATTCATTGCAGATGGATGATGCAATAAGTAAACTTCATTGCCTTAATAGGGAGATAGAGGAGGCTGAAAATGTTAGTTTTAAGTATTTTCAGGGATCATATCAAGTAATAGAAGAAAAGTATGGTAATAGAGTTATGAAGTTTGTCTTAAGTAAAGAAATCAAGAAAAGTATTTTAAAGGGTGATAAAAGCTTAGATTTGGAAGAAAGACAGTGCTATATAAAACCAGGTTATACCTTAAGTTCAGATAAGACTTGGCAAACACTTAACCTACTCAATAAATATATATCAAGTAAAATTACATATCTATTTGGTAATCAAGAAGAAACTTTAAGCGGAAATATCATTAATCAATGGATAAGAGTGGACGGGAATTTAGATCCTATAATTGANGAAAATGAAGTAAGGATATATATAAAAGGCTTGGCTAAACAATACGATACTGTTGGCAAGACAAGGAAATTTAAAGCGTCAACAGGCAAAATTGTGGAGATTAAAGGTGGCCTTTATGGCTGGAAAATCAATCAGCCAGAAGAAGCCAAAGCTCTGCTAGAAAACATTAAAAATGGCCAAGTGATAAAAAAAGAGCCCATATATTTGCAGCGGGCTTTTTCCAGGGAAGGGAATGAGATAGGAGATACCTATGTTGAGATAAACATAACAAAGCAATATATGTGGTTCTATAAAGAGGGAAAGTTAATTGCCAAAGGGGCAGTGGTAACCGGTAATCCCAATAGAGGGCATGCTACAGTGGTTGGAGCCTATATGCTTAACTATAAACAAGAGGGAGCTACATTACGAGGGCCAGGATATGAAGCTGGGGTTAAATACTGGATGCCCTTTTATGGGAATATAGGACTGCATGATGCCAGTTGGAGAAGTCATTTTGGAGGAGAGATATATAAAAGAAATGGTAGCCATGGTTGTGTCAATGCTCCCACTTATCTAGCCAAGATAATATTTGAGCATATAGAACCAGATACGCCAATTATTTGCTACGAGGAAGAATGAAAATTAGCAAAGTTTAAGTAAGCTAAAGGGAAGCAATTAAATCAATAGATAAGAGGAAGTAGTGAACAATAAAAATAAAATTATAGAAATTTGATTCAAATCAAAGATAATAGTTAATGATACTCCTATAATAAGATCATAAAGAAAAGGTAAATATAAATTATATGATTATTATATAGGAGGAAGTAAGATGGCTAAATTTGAAAGTACACAACATATTGGTGATATAGTAGCTAATTTTCCAAAGGCATCCCAGGTATTTATGGAGTATAGGATTGATTTTTGCTGTGGTGGCAACAGACCCCTTAAGGAAGCAATTCAGGAGCAGCAGTTAGATGAAACAGAAGTAATTGATAAGTTAAATAATTTATATAAGAGCTATTCTGAGGAAATAGCACTAAAAGAGGAGAACTGGCTTGAGGCTGATCTAGATGTGCTAGTAGATCATATTGTAAATAAGCATCATGGTTTTCTATGGAGGGAGTTACCTAATATAAGTCAATTAACAACTAAGATTTTGAGAGTTCACGGTGCCCATCATCCAGAGCTAGCGAAGGTCAATAGATTATTTCATATGATTAAGATGGAACTGGAGGAACATTTGACTAAGGAGGAAACCCTGCAATATCCAGCTATTAAAAAGTATCTTGAGAGTAATAGTAAGGAGGATCTAAGTGAAGCAGTCCGCATTATTAATGAATTGGAAGAAGAGCATACAGCGGCTGGAAATATCTTAAAAGAATTAAGAGTTGTAACCAAGGACTATGCTATTCCTGATGATGTATGTGCAACCTATGTTCTAACCTATGAGATGCTTCAGACCCTAGAGGAGGATCTATTTCAACATATCCATCTAGAGAATAATATCTTATTCCCAAGATTATTCGCTATAAATAATAAGTAAATATTGATATAGGTATAACCACCAGTAGAAGAACACCTACTATGATTTATGTTATCATAAGTTGACCGAGAAGGTTAGCTATGGGACATACAAGTCATAGTGGGTGTTTTCTATGATGTCAGTATATGTTTAGGCTTTATAGCCACCATATAATGTAATAGAGCTTTAATATTTTATATAGATAATTAATTGGAACAGTAGTCATCAATGGAACTAGCAACTATTTTTGCGAAGTTTACTGCTTCTACAACTGTTCTAGAACCAGTAACTACATCACCAGATGCAAAGACACCTTTACGGCTAGTATGGCCCTTATCATCAATTACCAGTAAACCTTTCTGATTAATTTCAAAGCCCTTATTATTGGCTATAATATTATTCCGTGGTGATTGACCAACGGCGATAATTATAGAATCACAGCCATAGAAACCATCTGATCCTTCTATTGGCTTTGTTATTACATTACCACTGTCATCAGTAATTTTTTCAGTTTCAATATATTTTACACCCTCCTCCAATAGCTCAACTGGGGATTTGTATAAATCAAAAGTAACTCCACTTTCTTTTGTCATTTTCAACTCAGCCTTAGTAGCAGTCATATCCTCGAAGCCTTTTCTATATAAAATTCTCACTTCCTCAGCACCATATTTTTTCGCAGTTCTAGCAGCATCCATGGCAACATTACCGGCTCCAATAACACATACTTTTTTGCCCAATCGGTATACATCAGGTTTCTTAAGATAATCGATGGCAAAATGCACATTTCCTAAGCTTTCCCCTTTAATATCCAGAGTTTTAGCATTCCATACACCCGTACCTATGAATACAGCCTTATATCCATCGTAGAATAATTTGTCTATGGTGATAACTGGACCAATTAAAGTGTTGAAGCGGATTTTAACACCTAATTGAAGTAGTTTTTCATATAAGGTATCTAAGATATCTTTGGGTAATCTAAATTCAGGAATCCCGTATCTTAAAACCCCTCCAATTCTATCCTTGCTTTCAAATATAGTAACCTTATAGCCTTTCATAGCCAGTTCAAAGGCAATGGTAATGCCAGCTGGACCAGAGCCAACTATGGCAACTCTGTCATCTCGGCTCTCCTTTGCTATCCCGAATTGAACATTCCTAAGGTATCTGGTAGATATGTATTCTTCAATTTTATAAAACTCAACTGGTTCTCCCTTGATACCTTTAACACAATGTCCGCTGCATTGATTTTCGTGGGCACATACCACAGCACAGATAGCAGATAAAGGATTATTTCTAAACAATATTTCTCCGGCTTTTTCTATCTGATCTTCCTTATATAATTGGATGATTTCAGGTATCGGAGTGTTGACAGGACAATTTTTCATACAACGGGCATTTTTACAAAGTAAACAACGGTTAGCTTCTTCTTTTAAGTAATCCATATATAATGATCCTCCTTTTAGCTTTCATTAGCCACATAGAATTGCTATTGAACTTATGTACCAACAGATAATATATAAAGCTATAAACATAATGGTTAGTAGTAAGATAGAATAGGTTATAATATAATATAATTGATTTTGTTTACTGTCAATAGAGGAATTATTTATAGGGAAATGGGACGGCTATTACCATATCTAGGCAAAAAGATATTTGTTTTATTACAATATTATGGTATAATTTATGCTATAACTACCAATTGAAGTATTTGGTTTATTGTGGGAAGGTAAAAAAATATGGAGGTTAGTATATGATTAAGAAATATTTTAAAAGGACAATTATATTATTTCTTGCTATAGTGTGTTTTTCCGTGGTAGGGAATAAGGAGGCCAGAGCTGCAAATAAGGAACATATTGAGTTACAGGTAGTTAATGAGATTGATAATGTCCCATATCCAGCATTAACCTATATAGATCTGTATGGTAGCTCATATAGAAGTTACTCAGAATTTACAATTCACTCAATGGGACAGCTTAAAGTAATTTTACGTATGAAAGTGGGAGTTACTGGAAGATGCAACATATGGATTAGTAGGGATAGCGAGGGACTTGACGTCGTAGGTAAGGCTAAAGAGTTTACTGCCCAGGATAATGAAGCTTCATGGTTTTTAGAAAGCGGTACATATTATATTAATTATATGTCGAATTCTGGAATAAATGAAAAAGTGGGAACAGCTTTACTTTTCGAAAGGGCGACTACTGAGGAAACAGTAGAAAACTCCAGTTTTAGTGAGAGTAATTTACTAGAGCTTAATAAGTTAACTAAAGGCTTTATAACCACAATGTCACCCAATGATTATTATCGTTTTGAACTTAAGAAGAAAGCCAATGTAGCAGTTGAATATTCGTTTGATGGCCCTAATAATGACAATAATGCAGTAGGTTATTGTTCCCTTTACGATGAAAATCAGATATACCTATATGGCGGTACATACTCGAAATCCGATAAAGGACAGTTAAGTTTTAATTATCTTTTGGAACCAGGGATTTATTACATAAAAATGAATGGTTTATATGGATATACAACCCTTAATATCAATCCTATGTACTATGATATTGAACTGGTATCTGAGAATAGTGAGACATGGACCAAGGAGCCAATTAAGATTAAAATTAACTCCAGTATTGACTATTCCGAAATTAGGGTAGTCTTTAAAGATGTCGAAGAAGCAAGTATTGAGGATAATGATATATGGTCAATTAATAATGAATTAAATGTTAAATTAGATGGGGAGACCTTTGAGGCTACCGATAAAGGTATATACACCGTAAGAATTAAAGATAAATTCGGAAATTATGCCTTGGGTAAAATAGACGTTAAAAATATTGATACAAAAAAACCAAAGGTTAAAGGTGTGAAAAATAATAAAGCATATAAGAAGGCAGTTACTATTAGCTGGACAGATGATTTAAGTGGTATAGATACCAGTAAGGTCACTCTTAATGACAAGGTTGTAAAGAGTGGTATCACAGTTAAGGAACAAGGAAAATACGTACTTAAAGTCTATGATAAAGTAGGAAATGTTAGAAAAGTTACTTTCTATGTGGATACTACAGCACCTACTTCAGGAATAGAAAATGGCAAAACTTATAATAGTACGGTTACTCTTAGGTTCAAAGATAATGTATCTGGAATAAAGAAGATACTGATTAATGATGAAGAGATATCCAGTGATACTAAGACCAGAAGATACTATTTAGATGGTGAATATGTAGTTGAAATGTGGGATAATGCTAATAATTATAGAAAACAAGTATTTTATATTAAATAAAGTATAAGCTTTGTCAATTTGCACTATATTAGGTATATCTAGACTATAATAAGGTCTACCTAAAGTGCAAATTGACTTTTTATGACTATTAAAACAATCTATTCTTGACAAATTTAATATTATAGAATATACTAACTTAAAAAATGAAAAGCTATGAAGAGAAGAGTAGTCTTATATCGAACTTACAGAGAGCTCCCTAGGGTGGAAAGGAGTAGTAAGATATCTGATGAAACAAGCCTCGGAGCTGCATACGGATCTTTATTCTTATATAAGGTGATGCTATGCCGTGGGTTCACGTTACAGAACTAGAGTATATATGAAGCCTTGTTATATTCTATATGATATGAAGAATAAGAGCAGGTAGATTATCGTACTCGAAGAGATTAATATGGCGACATATTAATGAAATAGGGTGGTACCGCGATGAATTCGC
>JGI24707J26582_10001264_pt1 | contig 20027 bp, 19 predicted proteins | sample BioPla1DNA1_FD_26582 | JGI IMG/M metagenome (IMG submission 26582)
CTGTTTAGGCCGGCCAAGCCGAGCTGCTGCCACATTTTTTCCCCGGTTTCAGGCAGGAACGGCTTGATCAAAAGGGCCACTATCCGCAGAGTTTCCACCAGATTATACATGACCGAGCTCAGTTCGCTCTTGTCTTCAAGTTTCGCCAGGTTCCAGGGGGCACGCTCATCAACGTACTTGTTCGCCCGGCCCACTAACTGCCAGATCCTGATCAGGGCATCGTTGAGCTTGAACTGCTTCAAGCAGTCGTCAACCTCTTTGCCCAGTCTGTTGGCATGATCGATGAGGGCTTGATCCACATCGCCGGGGCTGGCTGCAGGTTCAGGCACCACACCGTCAAAGTAGCGGTTCAGCATGGACAGTGTGCGATTGAGCAAGTTCCCCAGATCGTTGGCCAGATCGGCATTGGTCCTCTCGATCAGTGCCTTCCGGGAAAAGTTGCCGTCCTGGCCGAAGGAAATTTCTCTCATCAGGAAGTAACGGATGGCGTCTACCCCAAACTCATCGATGAGCACCAGAGGATCGACGACATTGCCTTTAGACTTAGACATCTTGTCGCTGTCAAAGAGGAGCCAACCGTGGCCAAAGACCGTTTTCGGCAGGGGCAGTTCCAATGCCATGAGCATAATCGGCCAGATAATGGTATGGAAGCGCATAATCTCTTTGCCCACCAGGTGCAGATCGGCAGGCCACCAGTCCTCCATCAGACCGTCGGTGTCCGGATACCCAAGTGCGGTCAGATAGTTGGTCAGGGCATCAAACCAGACGTAAACCACGTGCTTCGAGTCAAAAGGAACGGGAATGCCCCAGTCGAAGGTGGTTCTGGAGACACAAAGATCCTCCAGCCCGCCCTTGATAAAGTTCACCATCTCATTGCGCCGCGACTCCGGCTGAATAAACTCAGGGTGCTCTTCGATATGCTTCAGCAGGCGTTCGGCATACTTGCTCAGCCTGAAGAAGTAGCTTTCTTCCTTGACCAGCTCTACCGGTCGCTTGCAGTCTGGGCAGTGACCTTCTTCCAGTCGGCTTTCCACCCAGAATGTCTCGCAGGGAGTACAGTACCAGCCCTCATAGGCGCTCTTGTAAATATCTCCCTGATCGTAGATTTTCTGAAATACCGCCTGTACCGCCCTGTGATGTCTGTCATCAGTGGTGCGCACAAAATCGTCATACCTGATGTTCATCTTCTCCCAGAGGTGCTTAAACGACGCCACAATCTCATCAACGTAGGCCTGTGGCGTAACACCCTTGGCCAGTGCGGCCCTTTGGATCTTCTGGCCGTGTTCATCGGACCCGGTGACAAAATAGACGTCCCTGCCGGCAAAGCGATGCCAGCGGGCCAATGAATCGGCTACAGTAGTTGTATAGGCGTGACCAATATGCAAACGGTCACTGGGATAGTAAATCGGTGTTGTAACATAGAAACGTTCCCTCACAAGTATCCTCCTCTACCCTGAAAATAAAAAATGCTCTGCATCCACTCGGGACGAGAGCACAACTCACGCGGTACCACCCAAATTCGCTGCCGGAGGGCACAAACATGCCTACTGCCTGACAGCCTCATTCTGGTACGATAACGGGACCTACCGGTGAGCCTACTGCTACTTCAACCCACAGCTCCCGGACCATCTTCCACTGAAAACTCCCGTCAGTTCACAGCTACCCTGACTCTCTGGGGGGAATCCCTTCAGTATACTCTTCCGATCATCGCTCCTTATTCTGCTATTGAAATCTTAGCCTTTATCCCAACCTTTGTCAAGAGTACGCCTGTCACCGCAAAGCATACTAATATTGTCGCAACTGTCAGTGGAAGAAAGGCGGAGTGAGATGAAAAAGAAAACCGCTCTGCAGTTTGCCATTCTCTGCTTAGTTCCCTTCGTCATGGTCTTGGGCAACTCCATGCTGATTCCAGTTTTCCCGCAGATGAAGCAAGCGATGAGGCTCACCCAGTTTCAGGTGGGTCTTATTGTCACCTTCTTCTCTGTTCCGGCTGGAATTCTGATTCCCTTCGCCGGATTTCTCTCCGACCGCTGCGGACGGAAGGTGATTATGGTGCCTGCCCTTTTCGTCTATGGCTTGGGAGGACTGATCTGCGGTTTTTCAGCTGTACTGCTGGACGACCCCTACAACTTTCTCTTACTGGGGCGAGTGGTGCAGGGTGCCGGAGCCGGCGGAACTTACCAGCTGGCCATGGCGCTGACGGGGGATACGTTCCAAAGCAGTGAGCGTACCAAGGCCCTCGGTCTTTTGGAGGCATCAAACGGCCTCGGCAAAGTCTTGAGCCCGGTACTGGGCTCCCTGATCGCACTGATCTCCTGGTATGCCCCCTTTTTTGCCTACGGCCTGCTGGCCTTTCCTATCGCTCTGGGTTCCTGGTTTTTTGTCCCGGAAAAACATAAAAAACAGACCAGCGAGAGCCTGAAAGAATACTGGAGAAAACTGAAAGAGGTCTTTCAGGACAAGGGCGGGCTGCTCCTTGCCAGCTATCTGGTGGGCATGGTCGCGCTGTTTCTGCTCTTTGGCGTCCTCAGCTACGTCTCAGATGTTCTGGAATCCACCTACGGGATCTACGGCTTGAAAAAAGGGTTCGTCCTGGCTGTCCCTGTCTTCTCTATGGCGTTAACCTCCTATTTAAGCGGCCTGTTTCTCAGTAACAGGCAATACCTCTGGAAGCCGGTGATCATCGGCGGCCTGCTTGTTGCCGCCCTAACCCTGGGCCTGCTTCCCCTGTTCGACAACCTAATTCCCTACATGGCAGTGCTGTTCTTTACCGGAATCAGCATCGGCATTCTCCTCCCGCCCATCAACTCCCTCATTACCGGGGCTGCGGGCACCGACCGGCGCGGAATTGTCACCTGCCTGTACGGAACGGTGCGCTTTTTCGGTGTGGCCATCGGCCCTCCCACCTTCGGCCTAGCCATTGAACTGGGCGAGTGGGCCATGTTTCTAGGCTGCGCGGCGCTGGCTGCCGTTACTGCAATAATTGNCCTGGTGTCCATCACCCCTCCCCATTCAAGTGAATAAACTAGGCTAGACCACATTTCCTAGGAGGGACGTATCATGAACATTGCCACCAGCAACGGAGCCTGGCAGTCGGTTGTCGCACTGCCCGAGACAAGGCGCCTGGCAAAACCGCGCTCAAACGGCATTACCATGGTAATTGACAAAGGATTGGGCTTGAGGGAGACCCAGGACCTGTTGGAAATGGCAGCCGATCACATTGATTTCCTCAAGGTTGCCTTCGGCAGTTCAGCACTTTATCCGTCGCAGCTGATGAAAAACAAGATTGCTTTGGCCAAGGAGTACAACATTGCCGTCTATCCAGGGGGCACTCTTTTTGAGATTGCGGTTTATCAGGGCTGCATTAAGGAATTCTTTCACAGAGCTCGAGAATTGGGCTTTACCTATGTGGAAGTTTCTGAAGGGACAATTGACCTGCCGCGCAAACAGCGCGCCCAGTATATCAGGATGGCTAAAGGGGAAGGTTTTGGCGTGCTCTCGGAAATCGGGAAGAAGGACCCCACGGTGAAAATCCAGCCGGAGCAGGCCATTGAACAAATCTTCGAAGATCTGGCCAACGGCGCAGAAAAGGTGATTATTGAGGGGCGCGATTCGGGCAGAGGCGTGGGAATTTACGATGCTGAAGGGAAAGTAAACGATGAACTGTTTCAGGCTTTAATCGAGGGAGTGAAGGACCACAGTCACCTGATCATTGAAGCTCCCCAGACAAGCCAGCACAACTATCTCCTCGTCCGCCTCGGACCCAATGTCAACTTGGGAAATGTTCAGCCCCACGACATCTTAACACTGGAATCCACCCGGGTAGGACTGCGCGGAGATACACTCAGGGAATGTCTGAAAAACGCACCGCGCTCCTACTAGAACGCTCTCCAAAATTTGTACTGTCAAAAATTGACGTCATCTTCCAAAACAAGTATAATTAAGGTCGTTGACAAGTACTATTATATGAGGAGGGTGATCATGAAATCCACTGGAATAATTCGCAAAGTAGATGATCTAGGCCGCATTGTACTGCCCATCGAACTACGCCGCACACTGGGCATTGGAGAGCGAGATCCCCTGGAGATTTATGTACAGGACGATTTAATCGTTCTGCGCAAATCGTCTCTGGTTTGCATATTCTGCGGTTCCGACGAGAACGTCGACGACTTCAAGAATAAGGGCATATGCCAGAACTGCCGGGCTAGCCTTCAGGATTAATTCTTAAGGCCAGCTCATAAACTAGATTTTTGGGAAGGCGATATTTTTCACTGACCTGCTGCACCGCTGTTCGGCGACTCAAACCGCTGGCCAACAGGTGCTCTAACAGGCGAAGAATATCGTCTTCGTCTTTTTCTTCAGGTTCAGCAGCCTCACCGGCCGCGACAGTCAGCACGAACTCTCCCCGGGGACGCTCTTCGCTAAAGTGGGCGATCAGTTCACTGATTCTGCCCCGCCGCGTTTCTTCAAACTTCTTGGTAAGCTCCCGGGAAACACTGATCCGGCGATCCCCCAGGACAGCCAACAGATCCTCCAGCATCGCCACGAGCCTGTGGGGCGCTTCGTAGAAGATGACGGGAAAGCTCAGCCCCTTCAGCGCCTCCAGTGCCGCAATCCGCTCCTTTTTGCGCCGGGGCAGAAACCCGTAGAAGAGAAAGTGAGGACTGACAAAGCCGCTTTGCAGATAGCCCACCAAGGCTGCGTTGGCCCCCGGCAGCACCTCCAGGGGCAGACCTGCCTCGATTACCGCCCGGATCAACAGGCCGCCGGGATCCGAAATTCCCGGCATGCCGGCATCAGAAACAAGCGCGATCTTCCTGCCCTGCCGCAAAAGCTCCAGAATACGCTCTGTCTTTTCCTGTTCGTTGTGTTCATGAAGGCTTTCCAGGGGCCTGCTGATCTGAAAATGATGAAAAAGTTGACCGGTATGGCGGGTATCCTCCGCCAAAACCAGATCAACTTCCTGCAAAACTCTTAGTGTCCTTAGCGTTATGTCCTCCAAGTTCCCGATGGGGGTAGGACAGATATAGAGCATTGCTATTCACCCTTACTTTCAGCTTTGGGCTTAGCTTTTCTCCGCCTTGGGCGTCTTCTCTTCTTTGNAGCGCTTTCNCCTGCGGGCTTCGCACTTTGCTCCCTTTCCTGCTTGGCACCCTCTTTTTTCTTTTTCTTTGGCTTNCGCTTCTTTTTGGCCGGNCTGTTTTTAGACTGTTCCCTGGTGTCCTCAATTGTATTTTTCTCAATCTCCGCGGTTTCTACCATCATCTGATAGTCCACTTCCTGAATGCTGTCTTCTTTCAGGAGGTCTAAATAATAATCGCTTTCTTCCTCTACCTCATGATAGAACTCGTCTACATCCACGAGGCGGGGGGTATCTTTGCAGCAGGTGCCGAACACCTCCCTGCTGTCTTCATAGACCTCGCATTCGTACTTCAAGCAGCACATGAGCCTGCCGCACACTCCTGAAATCTTGGAGGGATTGAGGGACAGGTTCTGCTCCTTGGCCATTCTGATGGAAACAGGTTCAAACTCCCCTAAGAAGGTCGCGCAGCACAGGCTGCGGCCGCAGGAGCCGAGTCCGCCCAGGATCTTGGCCTCATCCCTAACCCCAACCTGCCTCAATTCTATTCTGGTGCGGAAAATCGCTGCTAAATCTTTGACCAGTTCGCGAAAGTCTACCCTGCCCTCCGCGGAAAAGGAAAAGATCAGTTTGCTGTCATCGAGAGTATACTCAGCTTCCAGCATTCTCATGGGCAGCTGGTGCTCCTTCACTTTTTCCACCGCGATCCCAAAGGCCTCTTCCGCCCTGCGCCTGTTTGCCTCCATCCTGGCATAGTCCTCCGCATTTGCGCTGCGCAGCACTTGCTTCAGCGGCTGAACCACTTCACTTTCAGGCACCTGCCGCGGCGGAATTACCACATGCCCAAATTCAACGCCCCGGGCGGTTTCCACAATGCACCCGTCTCCGGCTGCAATTTGCAGTTCNCCGGGGCTGAAATAATATATCTTACCGGCTTTTTTGAACCGGACTCCCACAATCGTTACCATCAGGTCAACGCTCCCTTTTTCATCAATAACAGGAGATACCCTATATAAAACCGAATTCTGCCATTTCCGGCTATAGCTTTCCCCGTCTCAATAATCTGATCCATAATCTTTAACAAATCTTCATTCGCGTACAGAGAACCAATCTCTTCAAGCTCCCGCCTGTAGCCGGGATTGTACAACGGGAGTTCTGCACCGTGTTTGACAACATACAAGTCACGGTGCCACTCCAGAATTATCTGCAGTTCACTGGCTATCCTCTGGCGATCCTCAGGCCAGTTTTGGCTCAGGCCGAGTATTTCCGGATAGCTCAACCTTGGGACCCTGATCAGCTGGGCCAAGAGTGCCTGCCTCTCGTCAAGGAGTGAACCTTCCCAATAGGCCAGTGCCCTGCCTAGGGATCCCCTGGCCAGCCTGGCAATGGACCGAATTTTTTCATCATCGGCAGGCACACCTGTACGCTCCGCCAGCCACTGAACAATTTCTTCCTCCCCAATCCTGCCAAAAGGCAGGTGCTGGCACCTGGAAACAATAGTGGGCAGCAGCGCGTGAACCTGTGTAGTGGTTAAGAAAAAATAGGTTCCCTGGGGAGGCTCTTCCAACGTTTTCAACAGTACATTGCCGGCATCCGCTGTCAGGCGCTCGGCATCCAGGATAATCCAGATACTGTTGCCGGCGGGTTTTAAGGCAGCCTGACGGCAGACTTCCTTGATCTCGTCAACTTTAATAGTCGCCTCGCCGCCCAGGACATGAACTTCCGAGAGAGGGCCGCCGAGCTTAGCCAGGACCGCGGCTGCCGCCCGGGCTGCAGTTTCCTTGCCCACCCCTTCTATTCCGGAAAAAAGGTAAGCATGTCCCATCGTGTTGGCAGCTAACGCCTGCTGCAAAACAGATACTGGAACTGCTTGCCCGATAATTTCATCAAGAGTTACCATGAACTCACCTCAAATGTGCAGATCCAAAAGGAGGCCGCGAATCTCATCCAGGCGGCCGACTAGATCCAGACCGCTGCTCTGCTTATGCAAAAAATCCCGCGTCAGCTCTTCCAGCTTTTGGTCAATGCTTTCTACTAATACAAGCAGACGTCGGCGGCCATAAACGTCATATACCGTGTTTTCCTGGACATTATAGGACTGTTGCACCAAAAAACGCAAGATCGCCCGCACTCTGCGTTTATAGCGCAGTAAATTCTCCAGGACCGGACTTTGGATCAGACGCCTGGCGTACTCGTCGACCTCTTCCAATGCTGTCTCCAGGTCAATATCCTTGAGCTCCACTTTTTCAGTTTCGAGCACTTCCGAGAAAGCCCGTTCCACTTTGGGACGTCTCTGCCTCTTACTGGGAGACACCGGCCTTTCGCGTTTTGTGTCTGTCTTGGCGACTCTCAAATCTTCTCAAACCTCTCTACATCGACACTGAAGACTATGGCACCCCCAACTGAGATTTTCTCAAGTTTCACTCCCAGTCCACCCCGGGCAAAGGGAATGGTGGGCGAGGGATCTCCCTGTTCCCGCATTTTACAGGTTCGTTTGATAATACCGATTACATTTTCCACGCGCTCGTCTTCTACTCCAATGAGCAGCGTAGTGTTTCCTGTGCGCAGAAAACCGCCTGTGCTCGCCAGCTTCGTAGCTCGAAAATCTCCTTCTGCCAAAGCCTCCAGCAGCCCCTGCACATCTTGATCCTGCACAATGGTGACCAGTAATTTCATTAGAATCTCCCCTCCAGAGCCTCCAGCACCCTGGAAGCTACCTCTGCGCGAGTTCCTTTAGCCGAGATTACTTTAATGCGCCCTGGCTCAGCCTGGGCCATGGTCAAAAATCCTTGCCTTACCCTAGCATAATATTCTAAAGTTCGCTGCTCAATGCGATCGCCCTTCGTTTTCTGCAAAGACTCAGCGGGCTCTGCGTCGAAGTATATGGTAACATCCGGCAGGAGCCCTCCGGTGGCCCAATGGTTGATCTGCCTTATGCCTTCGATATCCAGACCTAAGCCGTAGCCCTGATACGCGAGGGACGAATCTGTATAGCGCTCGCAGATAACAGTTCCGCCAGCTTCCAAATGGGGGCGAACAGTCTCGTAAACGTGCTGTGCCCGATCTGCCGCATAAAGCAGGATTTCAGTCATGGCATGAAGCTCGCTGTGTTCGGGGTTGAGGAGCAGAGTTCGGATCTGGCTGCCCAGCTGTGTTCCCCCCGGTTCAAAAGTATGGCAGACATCGTGCCCCTTGCCTTCCAGATAATCTTTGAGCAGCAGGGCCTGTGTTGTTTTGCCTGTACCGTCTATGCCCTCGAGTGTAATGAATAATCCTTTATGCATAATGAAGTTCTCCTTGTTTTCTTGTTCTGCAAAAACGGCCATTATCCTCTAATACTGCAACTTTCTGCGCTGCCGTTAATCCCCTCACCGTCCAGTTAATGTCAATGCACCAGCGGAGATGCTCGATGATCTCAGGGGTAAACTGCTCCCCCGGCGCAATCACAGGCACACCGGGCGGGTAGGGAGTTAAGAAACCTCCGCTGATCCGTCCCTCAGCCTCTGCTAAAGAAACGAACTGTTTCTCTGCAAAGAACGCTTCCCGCAAGGTTAACACAGCAGGCGGCAGATGGGGCATGTCCAACTTGGGGCGCTGCAAAGGTCTTGAGCCTAAATGCCTCCTGCGCCCGGCCAGATCCTTCACCGCAGCCGTAAGCCTCTCAATGCCTGCCGGCGTATCTCCCAGGGTTACCAGCGCCAGAACGCTGTAATAGTCGCTGAGTTCCACTTGTATATTATAATCTGCACGGAGGGTTCGCTCAACTTCTATCCCCGTCAGGCCCAAGTCCCGCAAGGAAAAGACAACCTTCCCGGGATCTCCTTGCAGCGCCTGGGGGAGAAGCTCCACTCCCTCAATCTTGGCAAGTCCCCTTCGGCATTCCCAGGCAAGTTCCAGGGCCTGTCCCACCAGCCTTCGGCCTTGTTCCGCCAGGATCCTGCGGACTTCATCCAACACCGCAAAGAACACCAGAGACGGGCTTGTCGTTTGTAAAACCCTCTGGGCCTGCACCGCCTTGGCAAACCAGTACTCGTTATTGGCGTGCAGCATGGAGGTTTGGGTAAAGGATCCCAATGTCTTGTGGGTGCTCTGCACAACTGCATCTGCACCGCATTGCAGAGCCGGCTGCGGCAGCTGGTCTGAGAATATAAAATGGCCGCCGTGGGCTTCATCAACAAAGACAAGGGTGCCGTGTTTCCTGCCGCAGCTGATGACTCTGTCCAAATCGGCAACCGTCCCATAATATGTAGGATGAGTGAGTACCAGTGCCTCAACCCCGCCCCGCCTCATTTCCTGCTCCATCTGCTCAACTGTGGGCTGCAGAGGAATCTGCCAGTCCACGTCATATGCAGGCGGCAGGTAGACCGCCCTGCCTTGGGACAGCATCATGGCAGAATAGACAGCCTGATGGGAAAAGCGCGGGATCAATACCGATCCTTTTACAGGCATCAGCAGATAATGCAGTCCGCCCGTTGTACCGTTTACCAAAAAGAGGCTGTGCTTGGCTCCAAAAAGGTCTGCAGCCAGCTGTTCCGCCATTTGCAGGGCAGTCTCAAAGTCATGGCCCAAGTCCGCGTTCTCTATCTCATCAGAAGGATCGAGGGCAAAAAACCCTGAGCCCAACACTTCATCAATCCGCCTGAAGGCGCCGCTTCTAAGTTTATGTCCAGGCGTATGAAACGGTACAACTCCCTTGGAACGGTAGGCAAGCAGCGCTTCCCAAAATGGTGCAGTATTCTGCTTCAAACCCAATCACCATTCCCCAGGTGACGGTCGCGAAGAGCCAATAATTTCTTTTGCCAAAACAGGCGGAAGGCCTGCAGGTGAATTTCATAGCCCGGTTCATCAGCAGTCTGTTCCATGAGCCGCGCCTCGCAGGCGCCGCAAATCACTGCACCGCAAAACGCCAGGCAGTTATGGTCTGATTCGCCGCGGCAGATTAGGCACTCCATACCATCACCTCCATCCATCCTATTCACCTAGGAGGTTCCACGTGTCGGTCCACATCTCCTGCCGTGCGTCCCTGAGACCGGTGGCGGAGGTGCATCTACATCTGCAGGCTGAAGCAAAATCGGCTTATTGGCCGTTTCAGGGTGCTGCCTAAACCAGGTAATATAAACCTAGAGAACGGAGGGGATGATACATCATGACAACCTTTACCCTGCTCGCAGCATTTGCCACCTATGAAAGGTACGAACAGACTATCCGGATCAAGCGGAAACGGCGGCACCGGAGACCAAAACTCACTTTCCCAATGTTTCTGTAACAGCCTATTCAAGTCCATGGAGGGAGCGCAGAACAGCAACACTGCGCTTCTTGTCATTTCTGCTGCCGCCTTTCGAAAAAACATATCAAATAGACCGAAAACGACTGCAATTCGCAGCCTTAGATTGACAGATTACGATTTAGGCTGTAAAATAGCAGGAACAGACTGTGTTTACGTAGAGTTCTTTGATACGAGGTGGACAGTATGAGCAAGAAGTATAACCCCTACGATGAAATTCTAACAACTCTGGAACAGGCAGCGAAAAAACTGGGGCTGAAGGAAGATGATTACATCCAGCTCAAGTACCCCGAGCGGGAGCTGCAGGTTTCTGTTCCAGTGCGAATGGACGACGGCTCAATTAAGGTGTTTGAAGGCTACAGGGTGCAGCACTCCGGGGCGCGGGGCCCGTACAAAGGCGGCATTCGCTACCACCAGAATGTGGACATGGATGAGATCAAGGCCCTGGCAGTGATGATGAGCCTGAAATGCGCAGTAGTAGATATCCCTTACGGCGGCGGCAAGGGAGGAGTTACAGTTGATGCCACCAAACTCTCCAATGCCGAATTGGAGAGACTCACTCGCAGCTTTGCCACTCGCCTCTTCCCCATAATTGGACCCCATACTGATATTCCCGCGCCGGACGTTAATACCAATGGCGAAGTTATGGCCTGGTTCATGGACGCCTACAGCACATTGAGCGGGTATCTGACCCCCGGTGTGGTTACCGGCAAGCCTGCGCAAGTCGGCGGGTCCCTTGGCAGGCGGGACGCGACAGGCCGCGGCATTATGCTGATGACCAGAGAGATAGCCAAGCAAGTCGGCTTGGAGCTCAAAGGTGCGAGGGTTGCAGTACAGGGGGCCGGAAATGTTGGCGGCACCGCAGCAAAGTTCCTGAAGCAGGCAGGCTGCAAAGTTGTAGCCCTCAGTGACGTATCCGGCGGACTCTATTCAGACACCGGCCTGGACATTGAAGACATCGTGACCTTTTTGCGGGCTAGGCGCGGCCGCACCTTGGCAGAATACGAAGGGACCAATTTCGAAAGGATTACCAACGAGGAACTCCTCTCCACAGAAGTGGACATTCTCATTCCGGCGGCTTTGGAAAACGCCATCACAGCTGAAACCGCCCCCGGCATCCGGACCAAGATCGTTGTGGAAGCAGCCAACGGACCAACTAATTCCGACGGAGACAGAATCCTGGAAGAAAAGGGCGTAATCGTTGTCCCGGACATCCTGGCCAACGCCGGCGGAGTGATTGTATCCTACTTCGAATGGATTCAAAACCTCCAGTACCTCAAATGGGACGAAGAAGAGATTAACAAAAAGCTGGAAAATCTGATGGTCAAAGCATTTAACGACGTCTGGAACACAGCGGAAAAGGCCGGCACTTCGCTGCGGATGGGCGCCTACATGGTTGCCGTTGACAGAATTGCTACCGCCAGCAAGCTCAGGGGAATGGCCTGATGTTTCTAGTCTTGGTAACCGTGGACTCCGTTTAGCGGAGTCCATTTTTTTGTACCCATTATTTTGCTCGGGGCTCATGCAACATCGTTCAGTTGCAGTGCTATTTGTTGCATAGAAACCGCGCAGCCGGTGTCTCCCCCTCTACCGTTTCAAGGGCACTTAGCGGCAGCACTCTGATCAGCAAGAAAACCCGGGATCGGGTGCAAGAACTGGCCCACCGCCTAGGATACTTCGACCAGCAGGCCGCCAAAGAAGGCAAAGTAAACGGCAGCATCGCTGTCTTTGTTTCTGACGTGACCAACCCTGTCTTGGCCCAAATGGTCAAGGGAGTAAAAAACAGGCTCAACGAAGCGGGAATAGGGATGTTTGTCATCGACAGCGACGGCAAGTCAGAGGACGAACTCTCGGCCCTTGACGCGCTGAAGAAAAACAACATCTCCGGCATAGTAATGAGTTCGCCCCATTTTACCAGCGCTTACGCCACTGCCTTGCGTGCCCTTGACCTTCCGGCTGTCCTTGCTTTCAGTTTTAGCAAGGAACCGGATATCAGCTGTGTGTATATTAACAACGTGGAAGCTTCCTTTGAAGCAGTGCAAAGCTTATTTCGCGCCGGACACGGCCACATTGGCATTGTCAGCGGACCCGTTGGGGATCTGACCATCAGCCGGGAACGGCTGCAGGGCTGCCGATTAGCCTATATGGCTGAGGAGCGCACCTTCGATGACAGCTGCGTAGTAGAAGGCGATTATTCCATAGCCTCAGGCTACGCGGCGGCTGCGGTGATGATGGATCAGTGGACGGAACGTCCCACTGCCATCTTCTGTTTCAGCGACACAATGGCCCTGGGCGTGCTGCAGGCACTGCGCGACCGGGGAATCAGGGTCCCGCAGGATGTCTCGGTAATGGGCTTCGATGGAATTGAGTTCTCAGCCTTAACCTGCCCTGCCCTGAGCACAGTTGTTCAGCCCTGTTTTGAGATCGGGCGCACATGTGCCGACATTCTGCTCAAAAAGATGACTCAGGAACAGACAGAGCCAGTTAAACTGGAAATGCCTTATTCCCTTGAATTGCGGGAATCGGTTGGCCAACCGAACATCAGCACCTGCACTGGCGATGCAAAAGGAGGGGATACAGCCAAGCAAAACGCTTTACAGCAGTCTGAGCTTACATGACAAGAAGGGGGTTAAACTGTGTTAAGAAAAGCGAGTTCATTGTTCCTGCTGGTTCTTCTGGCAGTGTCCTTGGCGGCAAGCGCATTTGCACAAGAGATAACATTCTCATCCACCCAGTTTGTACCCATTGAAGAACAGGAATTTGCGCGTAACCATATTCTTGCCCCATTTACTGCTGAAACCGGCATCACCGTACACCTCATCTGCGAAGACGACGGTCCGTTCTTTGACAGGCTCATTGCCGAGGCCAGAGCAGGGCGCGCCGTGTCCGATGTCTTTGGCACGCTGCACGGGAATGTCCCGATTTTGGTAGCAGAAGGAGTTGCTGCCGATTTGGGCGACATTACCAGCATTCCGGGCCGGACGTACATCTCTGAGTTTGTCAATCTTGGAAAAATGGAAGGAAAACAGGTCTATGTCCCCTGGATGCAGGCGACATACGTTATGATGGCCAACAAAAAGGCCCTCGACTACCTGCCTGAAGGCGCTGATCTGAATGCCCTGACCTATGATGAGCTCCTTGAATGGGCCAGGATACTCCAGGAAGAAACCGGAGGGCCCAAGCTCGGTCTGCCGGCAGGGCCCAGCGGCCTGTTCGGCAGAATGCTCCACGGGTATCTGTATCCCTCATTCACCGGCTATCAGGTACAGGCATTTAACACACCTGAAGCTGTGGAGATGTGGGAATACCTCAAGGAGCTAAACCGGTTCGTCCATCCCAGCTCAGGCATTTGGGCAGCCATGAGCGATCCGCTCCTGTTCGAAGAAGTCTGGCTGGCCTGGGACCACACTGCACGCCTCACCGCCGCTGTGCGTGAGAATCCGGATAAGTTCATAGCCTTCCCTGCACCCGCCGGGCCAAAAGGCAGAGCCTTTATCACNGTGCTCACCGGCATCGGAATCACACAGGGTTCGCAGAACTTCGATGCAGCCATGGAGCTCATCAAGTACATCACCTCGCCTGACGTACAAGTGCAGGTCCTTGAAGGAACCGGGTTCTTCCCCACAACCCTGGAAGCGGTAGATCACATTCCGGAAGGTCCGGAGAAAATTCTGGCCTCAGCTGTCAGCCGCCAGGCAGACTCGCCTGACGGAATTGTTTCGCTGCTCCCGGTAGGACTGGGTGGACGTACAGGGGAGTTTGTCCCGCTCTACCTCGATACCTACCAGGCCATCGTTGTGATGAACAGACCGATCCAGGAAACATTGGATGCCCAGTGGGCGCTGCTGCAGGATCTGTTCGAATCTATGGGTGCGGAGTATCCAAATCCGTAAGCCTTCTCACTGATGGGTCGGGAGACATTCTCCCGACCGCATCTTAATTAGGAGGTAACGCCGATGTCACTGTTAAGAAGAATACCTCTGCCAATTTTGCTGCTGTCCCCGACGCTCATCTTTCTGACACTGTTTTTTGTCATTCCGCTGGTCCAAGTGTCCGGCCTGGCATTTCAGTCGCCGGACAGCGTGTTCACATTGAGCAACTTTGACCGCATGGTCAGCGACATCTACTTCGACGGAGCTCTGCGCAACACAATTATTCTGTTGATCTTGATCATCCCCGTACAGCTTGTGCTGGCCTTTGCCGCAGCGCTCATCGTGAACCAGCGCCGTCGCGGTTCCACCTTCTTCCTGTACATTTACGCAATTCCCCTGGGGATCTCTGATCTGGCGGCCGGCTTGATCTGGCTGTCTATCTTCACAGAACGGGGCTATTTAAACAGCATCCTGCACAACCTCGGGATTCTAGAGCGGCCGTTGATCTTTTTGTCCAGCATGACGCCAAAGTGGATGGTCGCCGCCATCGTTCTGACAGAGGTTTGGCGTGCAACGCCTCTGGTTATGGTCATCCTCCTTTCGGGCCTGCAAATGATCGCCAAGGACTACACGGAAGCGGCAGAGACCTTCGGCTGCACTTGGTGGCAGAAAGTGCGCTATGTCATCCTTCCCCTGCTAAAGCCGAGTATTCAGTCTGCCCTGATCATGCGGACCATGCTGGCGTTTCAGATGTTCGGCCCCATATTGGTCCTGGCCGGACGCCAGCTGCCCGTTTTCGCCTCAGAGTCCTACTACTGGTACACTACAGTCAGGAATCCGCGGGTTGCAGCGGCCTATGCCTTGATGCTCATGGCTTTATCTGTAGTTGCCACCTTCCTTTACCTGCTGTTGTTGCGCACCAAAGATGAGCAAGTGGGAGTGATGTGATATGCGCTGGAAGAAGGCTTTGTTCTATGCTGCCGCCGCTGTGTTCGCTGTGTGGACCGTGATGCCCATCGTTCTGATCGCGATGGCAGCCCTGACGCCGCGGCAGGAACTCTACTCCTGGCCGCGCCAGTTTATTCCCGAAAACTTCTCACTGGAGAGCTTCAGGTTCTTCGCCAACTCCCATGGAGTGCTGGCAGCAACGTTCAGAAGCATTGCCGTCGCCCTGGCAACTGTGCTGATCGCGCTCTTGGTAGGGGCACCTGCAGGGTATGCCCTGGCCAGGTTCCGGTTCCGGGGCAAAGAGGCGTTCCGGATCGGTATCCTGATGACGAGAATGTTTCCAACATCGCTGTTGGCAATTCCACTCGCGGTAATCTACCTGAAGACAAACATATACGATACTATCGGCGGACTGGCCCTGATGCATGCCGCGCTTGCCATGCCCTTTGTGGTGTTGGTGACATCCAGCCTCTTTTTGAAAGTCCCCTATGACCTGGAAGAAGCAGCCATGACCCTTGGGTGCAGCCGCATAGGGGCCTTTGTGCGGGTGAGCCTTCCTCTGGCCTTGCCCAGCCTGGTGGCGGCAGGCATCTACACCTTCGTCCTGTCCTGGAATGAGGTGTTCGCATCAGCGGTGCTCACTGTACACAACCGTACACTGCCCGCCCATATCATCAGTACGCTGAACGTATCCCCCCTCAACTTCAAGTTTGCAGGCGGATTCTTTATGATTATCCCTGCCCTGATCTTCATTTTCTTAGTACGGCGCTACCTGCTTTCCATGTGGGGTGTAGCCATCAACAAATAAGCGGATTGGAGGGTAGACTATGGCAGAAGTACGACTGGAAAAGGTGACGCGGCGATTTGGCAGTGTTGTGGCTGTTGACAATGTGGATCTGCAGATCAGGGACAAAGAATTCATGGTTTTCCTTGGACCAAGCGGCTGCGGTAAAACCACTACACTGCGCAGCATCGCCGGCTTAGAAAAAATTGATGCCGGACGGATTTTCCTGGCTGACCAGGATGTAACCGACCTTCCCCCGGGACAGCGGGGCATCGGGATGGTTTTTCAGAGTTATGCCCTGTTTCCCCATATGACAATTGCAGATAATATTGGCTTTGGCTTAAGAATTAAGAAAGTGCCTGCTTCCGAGAAAGCTGGGCGTGTCCGGAAAGTAGCGGAGCTGCTTTATCTTGACAACCTCCTGGACAGATATCCCGGGCAGCTGTCCGGCGGGCAGCGGCAAAGGGTGGCAGTGGCCAGAGCCCTTGTAATCGAGCCTGCAGTGCTGTTGATGGATGAACCCCTCAGCAACCTGGATGCTCTGCTGCGCATGCAGATGCGGGCTGAGCTGAAGAAGCTCCATCACGCCATTAACGCGACCACGATTTATGTCACCCACGACCAGGTGGAGGCACTCAGCCTCGGCGACCGCATCGCGGTGATGCGGGACGGAAAGATCGTCCAGTGTGATGTCCCTATGGAGATTTACGACAAGCCTGCCAACGTCTTTGTCGGAAGTTTCATCGGCAACCCGCCCATGAACTTTGTCCACGGCGAAGTAACCAGCCAAGAGGGCAGGCTCATGATCAAGGGCCAGGGTTTTACCGTCACACCGGATCCGAAGTGGTCCAAAGCGTTGGCTGATCGCAAACGGGTAATCCTGGGAGTCCGCCCGGAGAACTTCCGTGTTCACTTCCAGGAGCCCGCCGGCGAGACCAACGGGGCGCAAGCTGCAGTGGAAGTAGTGGAACTTCTGGGCAATCTCAAACTGTTGACCATTGATTTAGCCGGAAGCGTGCTGAAGGTGTCTGTAGAACCGGACACTGCCGTCACTGCCGGCGAAAATGTCTGGTTGACCTGGAATGAAGACAAGCTGTGCATTTACGACTCAGATAATGAATGGGCAATAACACCGGAGAGGCCGGAAGTGGTGAGTGCATGATCCTGGCATTTCAAGAAGGGCTGGTGCCCGGTGAAAGCATTGCTGCCAAGCTTGAATGGCTGGCTGTACATGGTATTGACGGCATTGAACTTAACGGGCATGAGCTGCCTAGGCGCCTGCCGGAGATCAAAGCCGGCCTGGCCCGATTCCCGGTGCAGGCAACTGCCATTTGCGGCGGGTATCGCGGCTGGCTGGTTGGGGACGATTCCGAAGAGCAAAGTCACTTTCTCGCCGATATGCAGACGCTGCTTGAGTGCGCGGCTGAACTGGGCGCCAAAGGGGTGATTGCTCCGGCCATCTGGGGAACCTCCCATTACCTGCCGCTGCCAAAGCGGAAAAGTTCTCCTGAACAGGACAGGAACATGCTGATCAGAAACTTGGAAATCCTGGGCAGTTACGCGGACTCTTTGGGAGTCACGGTCCTGCTGGAGCCGCTAAATCGCTATCAAGCCCACTGTATCAATACAATTGGTGAGGCGCTGGAGATCATGGAGCTGGTTTCCTCTCCCGGCGCAGGCCTCATAGCCGACCTTTTCCATATGAACATGGAAGAGTCTGATCCCTTGGGTTCCCTAGCCAGGGCAGACAGACGCCTCGCCTATGTCCATCTGTCTGACAGCAACCGGAAATTGCCGGGGTTAGGGCATATTGACTTCGCTGCGGTCTTTGCCCAGCTGCATCAGATGGGATTCAAAGGCGCTGCATCTGTGGAGGCTCTTCCTCCCGACCGCACTGAGCAGTTGAGCATTTGTGCCAATTACCTGGTCTCGCTGGGAGATCAGCTGAAGTAAAGGTGGTGGTAGGCTGTGCCTCGTGAACTGGTTGCAGCAGCACCGAGGTTTGCCGAATTCCGGACTTATTCCGATGATGTAGAGCTTAAGCCAAACCAAGTGCGGATTAGGACTCTGTACGGCTCCCCAAAACACGGAACAGAACTGAACATGTACCGGGGAACAAATCCCTTTCAGGAAAAGAAATACGATCCAGAATGGCAGCTGTTTCAAAGGGCTGCTTCCATTGAGAGCCCATTCCCCTTTGGGCTCGGAAACATGTTCGTTGGCGAAGTAATTGAAGTTGGTTCCCAGGTGACAGCAGTCCAAATCTCAGATCGGGCAGCCGGTTACGGCTCTCTGCGGGAGACTCACATCCTCTCCGAGGAAGCCCATTTTAATATCCCTGATTTAATTTTCAGCCGAGTTGCCAGTGAGCCAAGCCGAGAATTCCCTCGCTGGACTCGCAGCAGGGTCAAGCAGGTCTGCTGGGATCTGCTTTCCAAAGGCAAAATCAACTGCGAAAAAATCATCGACCCGGTGGTAGACTTCGCGGAAGCAGACACTGCCTATGCCTATTATGTGGATCAGCATCCTGAACAAAGCGTCAAGCTTGGCGTTGTTTTCCCATCACCTACTGCGGAGGTAAGCCATGACTAAAAAGGATCTTTTCGCCCGCATTCAGTCGCTGGCTGCGGCTTTGTACGGTCCCGATGAAGCAGGAGAAATCACAAAGCTGGTTTCCAGCCTTGCGGCCAAACAGGAGACTGCGAACGGTCAAGGAGCCCCCCTTTCGCAAGCGGACTGCATTCTGATCACCTACGGCGATCTTCTGTGCCGGAAAGGCTCTCCACCGCTACAAGTGCTCCATGATTTCCTGGCGGAATACCTAAAAGGAACAGTCTCCGCCGTCCATATTCTCCCCTTTTATCCGTACTCATCTGATGACGGTTTCGCAGTGATTGACTACTGGCAGGTTAATGAAAGGCTGGGCACCTGGAATGACATTTCGAACATAGCGCAAGACTTTGATTTAATGGTGGACGCAGTGATCAACCACATCTCAGCTTCCAGTGAATGGTTCCAGGCTTACCTGAAAGGAGATCCCCACTTCCAGGATTTCTTCATTGAAGCTGATCCAGACCTCGACTACTCCCAGGTCGTGCGTCCCCGGGCTCTGCCGCTCTTGACAGAGTTTGAAACTAAAATGGGGCAGCGTTATCTCTGGACAACCTTCAGCGCGGATCAGATTGACCTCAACTTTGCATCGCCCAATGTATTAAAGGAATGGGTCAGGCTATTCTTCTTTTACATCAAAAAAGGCGCCCGCTACATCCGCCTCGACGCCGTTGGCTATCTGTGGAAGGATATCGGAACATCTTGCATCCATTTGGAACAGACGCACAAAGTGGTGCAGCTCCTCCGTGCTGTGGCAGAGACTGCCGATCCGTCCGCGAAGATCATCACTGAGACAAATGTGCCGCACAAGGACAATATTTCTTACTTCGGCGACGGGACCAACGAGGCCCATCTTGTCTACCAGTTTCCCCTCCCTCCGCTTGTGCTGCACACCTTCATCGCCGAGGACTGTAGCGCCCTGTCCAGATGGGCCAGTGAGCTGCAAGACCCGCCTGGAGATGCCACATTCCTCAACTTTCTGGCATCCCACGACGGAATTGGAGTTATGCCTGTTAAAGACCTGATCAGCGCCGAGGACCTCGAGGAAATCATTGGAGCTGCAAAGCGGAGGGGCGGATTTGTCTCCTACAAGCATAACGCCGATGGAACAGAAAGCCCTTACGAGCTAAACATCAACTATTTGAGCGCTCTGTTTGAACCGGGAGAACCGCAAGAAAACGCTGTGCAGAGATTTCTGACCGCCCACTCTATCCTTCTGTCGCTGATGGGAGTGCCAGCGATCTACATGCATTCGATGCTGGGTTCCCTCAATCACACCGACGGAGTAAAATCTTCCGGCATAAAAAGGCGCATTAACCGTGAAAAACTGGATTTTGAAACAACAATTCGCCAACTGAACTTTTCACATTCTCTGCGGCACCGCGTCTTCTACGGTCTGCGGCATATGTTGAACATTCGCCGGAGCCAGGAGGCGTTTCATCCGAAGTC
>JGI24707J26582_10001266_pt1 | contig 20012 bp, 17 predicted proteins | sample BioPla1DNA1_FD_26582 | JGI IMG/M metagenome (IMG submission 26582)
CCCCCTATAAACCTGCTCTTTTGCGCTGCACTTCTGATTTCCGGCTAAGATCCTGTCTGGAGCTGTGCCCCTTGAGAGGCATGATTTTCTCATGGATCGCATCAATCATCCACTCCGGCTGCGGGAAGAAGAATTCTTCCAGCTCGTGGGCGGGCGTAATCCAGTTGCGTGCTCCTACCACAACGGGCGGAGCATCCAAGTCATCAAAGGCAAGTTCACTAATGGTCTGCGCCATTTCTTTTAGGTAAGAGCCCCTCTCGCAGGCATCACTTGTGAGCAAAATCCGTCCGGTCTTAGCCACTGACTTGAGCACGAGATCATAGTTAAAGGGTACCAGTGTGCGGGCGTCAATGACCTCTGCGGAGACACCATATTTCTCTGCCAAAGTATCTGCAGCTTCTAACGCCCGATAGAGTGTGGCGCCAACTGTCAGAATGGTTACGTCCTTCCCTTCCCGCTTGACATCAGGCTCGCCAATCGGCACCTCGTAATAGCTTGCTGGAACCTCCGGCCGGAACCGCTCTCCCATGTCATAGATTCTTTGGCTTTCGAAGAAAATGACCGGGTCGGTACCCATTAAAGCGCTGTTCATCAGACCCTTGGCATCATAGGGTGTGGCCGGGAAGACTACTTTAAGCCCTGGAATATGGGCTGGGAGCGTTGTCCAGTCTTGGGAGTGCTGGGCTCCATACTTACTGCCCACCGATACCCTCAGCACCAAGGGCATCTTCAGCTGGCCGGCGCTCATGGCCTGCCATTTGGCAAGCTGGTTGAAGACCTCGTCTCCGGCCCGGCCCAGAAAGTCACAATACATGAGCTCCGCGATTACTCGTCCGCCGGCCATGGCATAGCCTACCCCTGAACTGACAATGGCAGCTTCTGAAATTGGAGCGTTAAAGAGGCGATGATAGGGCAAAGCTTCCGTCAGGCCGCGGTACACTGCAAAGGCACCGCCCCAGTCCCTCACGTCTTCTCCGTAGGTGATGAGGGTGGGATCGACATAGAACTTATCAAATATGGCCTCAAAGATTCCGTCCCTCAACTGGAACGTTCTCATGGCTGACTGGCCCTCTTGCACCTTGGTCCTGATTTTCCGCTTGATCTGCTCGACCCTGGGATTCTCTTCCTTGGGAAGCAGAGTTTCGCAGGGACGGTCATCCATCTTTTCAATCCGCTGATTAGAGAACATGTACTTGGCAATAGCGTCTGGATCGCTGTTTAGATCCATGCGGGGTGAAATGTTATCGTCAACTGCAATTTTCACAATCTTAGTAAGCTGCTCTTCTACACTGTTCCAGATCTGCTGCAGCTCTTCTTCACTGGCAATTTCAGCCTTGATCAAATCCTGCTTATACGCTGCGATGGAGTCATGCTTCTGCCAAGCTTCGATCTCTTCTTTAGAGCGGTAGGTGGAGGAATCAGAAGGGGAATGGCCGGCAAAGCGGTAGGTTACCACATCGAGCAAGACTGGGCCTCGCTTTTCTGCAAGAATTTCAAGCTTATTGCGCATGGCGTCAATGACTGCCAGCGGATTGAAACCGTCCACTCTCTCGGCATGCATCTGTTCGGCGTTTATGCCGGCGCCCACACGGGCCAGTGCTTCAAAGCCCATGGTTTCGCCTGAAGTCTGGCCGCCCATGCCATAGTGATTGTTGAAGAAATTGAAGATAATGGGCACACCGCCTTGATACTCCCCTTCCCACAATTCGTTGAACTGTCCCATGCTGGCCATATTCAACGCTTCCCACACGACCCCGCAGCCTAAAGAACCGTCGCCGATGTTAGCGATGACGGCGCCCGGCTTGCGATTGATCTTTTTATACAGGGCTGCTCCAAGGGCAATTGCTGCGGAGCCGCCTACGATGGCATTATTTGGATAAACCCCAAAGGGAGTAAAGAAAGCATGCATCGAGCCGCCCAGCCCTTTTTGAAAGCCGGTCTCACGGGCAAAAATCTCGGCCAGAGTGCCGTAGAGCAGAAACAGATTTGCCAGTTCTTTGGCATCAGTGTCACTGTCTGCGATGTTTTGAACCGCCGCCAGGATTGTTCCGCCCAGATAATCTTGCATGATCTCTTCCAGTTCTGCAGCTGGCATTTTCTCAATTACGGAAAGTCCCTTGGCCAAAATCTCACCGTGGCTGCGATGGGAACCGAAAATTAGGTCATTTTCATCTAAGAGATATGCCTGCCCAACAGCTGAAGCTTCCTGCCCGATAGACAGGTGGGCAGGACCGGGGTAATTATAGCGAATGCCGTTATATTCCCCCGTTGTCTTAATTGACAGGAGCATTTCTTCAAACTGCCTGATAATCACCATATCCCGGTAGATTCTTACTAAATCTTCCCGTGAGAAATTTTCCAATTCTTCTTCAATGGTTTTGTTATATCTATTGACCGGAATTTTGGAAAACTCAATTTCAGAGCTCTTCCGCACCTCGTTTGGATCCACAAATAATTGCTTAGCCATCTTCTCGCTCTCCTTTTCTTCGTTTTATACGCACAGCAACAGGGAAAAGGCCTCCAGTTGCGCGGTCAGCTCCTGCAGGAACCTTGCGCCGTAAGCACCATCGACCGCCCTGTGGTCAAAGGTCAAAGAGAGACCCATGGCTGGATAATGGATGAATTCCCCGTCTTTCTGTTTAATCTTCCACTCAATCGTGTTTACCCCGAGAATGCCGGTCTGGGGCAGGTTGATAATGGGACTGAAAGACTCGATGCCCAGTGAACCGAGGTTAGTCACAGTAAAGGTGCCCCCTTGCAGGTAGTCAGGATTAATATTGCCGTCATAACACTGCTGAATCATGGATTTAACCTCCCGGGAGCTCTCCAGCAGGGACTTTCGATTGGCGTCAAAAAGGGTTGGCACCATTAAACCCCGCTCGGTGTCAACCGCTACGCCAACATGGGCATTCTTGAAAATCCGCATTTTTCCGTCGATCAGGTTGGCATTTAGCTCTGGATAGCCAGGTAAAGTGCGGGACACTGCGTAGATCACCATATCGTTCAGGGTAATTCCGGCCAGGCCCGTCTCAGACTGGTCTGCCTTCAGCTTCTTGCGCAGCGCCATAATCTCGGTGGCATCAAATGAAGTATTGAGAGTGACCCGGGGAACCTCTGAAGCGGAGGCTGCCATTCTCTCCCCAATCAGCTTCCTCTGTCTGGATGGTTCCACTTCTCTATATTCAGGCTGTTCGAGCCGTGGTGCAGCTGCCTCAGCTGGTCTTGCCGCAGCTAACGCCAAAATATCCTGGGAAACAACTCTCCCTTCTGCACCTGTGGGAGCAGCATGTTTATAGTCTACCCCCAGCTCAGCCGCTACCCGCCTGGCACGGGGAGAANCCTTGATCTGACCGCGAGCTTGCCCCTGCAGCTGCACAGCCGCAGGTGCAGGCGCAACCTGTACCGGCTCAGCTGCAGGCGCAGGTGCCTGCTCTTTAGCAGCTTCCGGCTGGCCGGCATGGGGGTTAAATTCCGAAGTATCCTCACCTGCCTCGCCAATGACTGCGATTGTGGTTAAAACCGGCACTTCATCCCCTTCCTCGAAGAACCGCTCCAAAAGGATACCTGAAACGGCGGCCTCCTCATCGAAAGCGGTCTTGTCCGTTTCGTAGGCAAACAATAGGTCGCCTGCCTCTACATACTCTCCTGCTTCTTTGAACCAAGCGGTGAGTATGCAGCTCTCCACACTCTGGCCTTGCTTGGGCATGATAATTGGGGTTGCCATTGCTCCTCCACCTCTTCCTGATAGCTTTTGTTCTATTAGAACATAATCGTGATATTAAGTAACATATTATAGCTTAATCTTAGCAAGAACCCTGCCTAATGTCAATGAAAAACGCCCGGCGCGGAAGATTCTTCCCGCCAGGCGCGGCCAGTGTTATATTCTACAATATGCTATTTGTACAGAGGGCCTAAGGTTGTGCAGGCTCTGTAATCTGCTGCTTCCAGTTCGCTGGTTCCAAACAGGTTCCAGGCATCAGGGCGGAAAATGCGCTCCCTTTCTACATTATGCATATTCACAGGAATTCTCAGGATCGACGCCAACGTGATCATCAAATCGCCGATATGGCCAAAGGCTACTACACCATGATTGGCGCCCCAGTCGTTCATCACAGAGTAGACATCCTTGAAGGAGCCGTGGCCTGAGAGCTTAGGAGCAAACCAGGTGGTGGGCCAGGTTGGATCAGTACGCTTGTTGATAATCTCATGGACATCATCTGGAATATCCACAGTATAGCCTTCAGCAATCTGCAGCACAGGTCCGAGGCCCTTAACAATGTTCATTCTGCTCATAGTCACCGGCATTCCGCCTCTGGTCCTGAAGTTAGAGGAAAAGCCGCCGCCACGGAAATAACCTGTATTAGCCGGTCTCCAGCTAGTGGCCGCCAGGCATTTGTCCACTTCTTCCTGGGTAATCTCCCAGAAAGGTTTCATAACCGGTTTACCGTCCTGGGTCTGCTGTCCTGTTCCGTCCAAAGTTGCCGAACCGGAGTTAATCAAGTGGATGATGCCCTCGCTGGCCAGGCCGCTTAGTTTATGGCCGGTCACACGCTGGACTGCCTCTGGACTCCAATAAGTTCTGACATCGGCAAAAATTTGGGCGGAATTGGTCAGTAAGTGACCAAACAGCATGCAGACACCATTTAAGCTGTCATTTTCTGTGGCTAAGCAGAAGGGCTCACGAATTCCGTTCCAATCAAAGGACGAGTTGAGAATGGCTTCCATAAAGTCGCCGTTGGGGAAGTGGTCTGTCCACTGTCTCTGCCCCTGGAAACCTGCGGCAATGGCATTGCGGCCCCTGGCTTCTTCCCCGAAGCCCATTTCCTTCAGCTTAGGATTGCCAATCATCAGATCCCTGGCAATTAGGGTCATCTTCACCACAAATTCCCAGTCTTTATCCTTTTCCTCCCGGCTCTTCTGCAGTTCCGGCAGGTTGTTATCTGTCCCTTCTTTGCATTTCTCTTTCACCCATTGGAGGGCATGTTCGAACTCCTCGTGATCAAAGATCCCTTCGTTCACTCTCCGGATGAACTCACTCATGTCGATATATTCATTTCTCATTCCTAGGTAATTCTGGAAAAGCTCTTCATTGACAATGGAGCCGCCTATGCCCATGGAAACTCCACCCATGGACAAGTATGATTTGCCCCTCATTGTGGCAACAGCTAAACCTGCTTTGGCAAATTTCAGAAGCTTCTCCTGCACTTCTTCAGGTATTGTCTCGTCGTGGATGTCCTGGACATCCCTGCCGTAGATCCCAAATGCAGGCAGGCCCTTTTGATTATGGGCAGCCAGTGCTGCTGCTAAGTAAACTGCTCCGGGCCGTTCTGTCTTGTTAGATCCCCAGATAGCTTTGGGCCGGAATGGGTCCATATCAATGGTCTCTGTTCCATAGCACCAGCAGGGGGTGACAGTTAGGGAAACGCCGACGCCCTCCCTTTGAAACTTCTCTTCTGCTCTGGCTGCATCGGCCACTCCGCCGATGGTGGTGTCAGCAATCACACACTCGACTGGAAGACCGTTAGCATGACGCAGGTTTTCACTTAGGAACTTGGCTGCACTTCTGGCCATGTTCATGGTCTGTTCTTCTAGGGACTCCCGTACACCCCTCTCCCGGCCGTCAATTACGGGCCGTATTCCAATCTTGGGCATAGAACCAATCAGTCTGTTACTACCCTTAACCAACGCACATCCTCCTTCCAAACTAAAGCGTTACAACTCCCTTTTTCAGAATAATATTCGCATAGATGGCCATCTCGCCTGTAGCAACGATCGCATAGGCCTGCTTGGCCCTTTCATAGAACTCGAAGCGTTCCAGATACTGAATCTGGGGTGCAGGGCCGCTGTTTTCGGCAATAATCTCTTCATACTGACCCCAAATCTCCGGTCTGGCTTCACCTGCNGCAGTATCCATCAGCATCACAGGATGCTCAACATAAGTATCAAGGGGAAACAGTTTTAAAATAGCGTCCAGTAATTCCGGCACATTATGGCCGTCACACCTTACCAGACGCTTAGCAAGACTTGCAGCAGGAAAGTTTCCGTCGCCTAAGACAATTTCGTCTCCATGACCCATTTCCATGAGAGTTTTTATAAGTTCCGGTGAAATAATTGGTGGTATTCTCAATAACATTTTAGTCACCTCTTGGGAGGCATAGATTTTTCAGTGGATTACAGGCCCCCGTCCGCCTCTGCAGCTTCATCCCAGGACCTATAATCCACTTGCTTAGTCAGTCATCTGTGCCTTGCTTAGCTGTTATTGATCAGTCGTAAAGCAATGGTGCAATTACGCTGGAGTCCATGTTGTTTGCATCATACCAGTAGAAGCCTGTGTCAATTACTTCTGGCAGTTCTTCGCCTCTGAGGGCCAGTACTGCTGCTTCTACAGCTTTGTAGCCAATACCGTATGGGTTCTGGGTGATAGCTCCTTCCATAACGCCTGAACGAACTGCATTCAATTGCAGACCGCCGGAGTCAAAGCCTACNACTACGATGTCATCAGCTTTGTTCAGCTCAACCACTGCGTTAATAACACCTACGGCAGACCCTTCATTACCGCCGAAGAAGCCAGCGAGGTCAGGGTTAGCTTGAATGATGGCTTTGGCCAAGTCGGTTGATCTGAGATGGTCGCCGCCTCCATACTGTACGTCTACGATTTGGATATGAGGATAGGCTTCATTGATCCGATCCACAAAACCGTCACGTCTCTGGGTTCCGCTGTGGCTGACCTGGTCATGAACGATAACGGCTACTTTGCCTTCGTAACCGATCAGCTCGGCCATACGATCAGCGGCCTTGGCTGCTGCGGCATAGTTGTCGGTGGCAGCGGTGGACAGAACTAGATCGCTGTCAACGCCGGAGTCAAAAGCAATAATGGGAATGCCTCTGCCTGCTGCAACTTCCAGCAGGGGAATGGCCGCCTTGCTGTCGAGGGCTGCNATTACGATCGCATTTGGCTGCTTGTCCAAAGCAGTTTGCAGCATATCAATCTGTTTTGCTACTTCACTTTCGCTCTCTGGGCCTTCAAATGTGATGGATACGCCATAGTCTGCTGCTGCATCGTCTGCACCGGACTTAACAGCCTGCCAAAACTGATGCATAAACCCCTTGGAAATGACTGGAATGTAGATTTCCTGAGCCATTACGATACTGCTGCCTGCAACGAGCAAAGCCAACACAACAACCAAAGTCAATACTCTCTTCACTTTTCTTCCTCCTTTAATGACTTTTTTCTTTTGTTTTATCTCAAACCCCTGTGGGGTTTAAAATACCTATCAGTCTTTGCGACGGCGGATTATGTCTGTGTAGACTGCCAGAATAACAATGGATCCTATCACAACGGTCTGCCATTCCTGGGGGATTGAGAGAATTCTCAGTCCGTTGGTAAGCACGCTCATGATAAAGGCGCCGATGATAGTTCCTAAGATAGTTCCGCTGCCGCCGCTAAGGGATGCCCCGCCGATAACGACCGCCGCAATGGCCTCGAGCTCATAGCCTACGCCAAGGGCTGGCTGGGCGGAGTTGAGGCGGGATGCCATAACCACACCTGCCACTCCGTAGAAGAAACCGCCGAGTACGTAAACTCCAATCTTCCAGCGGTCTACATTGATTCCAGAGAGCCGGGTAGCCTCTTCATTGCTTCCGATGGAGTAGGTGTAGCGGCCAAATACGGTACGTCCCAACACAATGCTGGCAACTATAGCCAAGCCAAAGAAGAGGAACACAGAATACGGAATGCCAAAGAGTGTACCCATGGCAATTAGGCGAAATCTTGGCTCATGCAGGAAATAGATGGGCCTGGAGCCCGAGATAACCAGGTTTAAACCGGCGGCAATCATCTGCATGCCTAAGGTGGCAATAAAGGCTGGCAGCCTCAGCTTGGAGATGAGCAAGCCATTGATCAGTCCGGCCATCATTCCGGATAAAACTGCCCCGATGACGCCAACCCACACCGGCAGCCCCCAAAATGTAATCATTACACCGGCAATTACCGAACAGAATGTCATCACTGTTCCGATGGAGAGGTCAATTCCTCCGGTGATGATAATAAAGGTGACGCCCGTTGCTAAGATGCCGACTACCGCGGTGGAGAGCAGAATTCCAACGAAGTTGGAAAAAGTAGCGAAGTTTGGTGATGCAAGCGAAAAAATAATGATCATTACAAGCAAGCTGGAAAAGGCCAGGAGTTTCTGTCTCGATTCCGCCTTCATCAATGATTCCCGCCTTTTCGTCAATTCTGTACTCATCACGATTCCTCCAGTCCTTTACGCAAGTCTGCACAGCCAATCAGTGCGCGGTTGCATAGCTCATAATTGTCTCTTGTGACGCCTCTTTTCTACTCAGTTCACCGGTAATTCGCCCTTCACACATGACAATTACGCGATGACTCATTCTTAAGACTTCAGGCAGGTCTGAAGAAATCATGATGATAGACTTGCCCTCAGCAGCCAGATCATTGAGGAGTTTGTAGATCTCATGCTTGGCCCCGACGTCAATTCCCCGGGTGGGTTCATCAAAAATGAGAATGTCGCAGTCTCGCAAGAGCCACTTAGCGATAACGGTCTTTTGCTGATTTCCGCCGGACAGGTTTGCCACCCTCTGGTCAATACTGGGGGTCTTAATATTTAAGACATCTACCAAACTGCTTACAGAGCCTTTCAGTTCTTTGCTCTTTACCCAGCCGAGCCTGCTCTTAAAGTCGTCGTAGTTGGTTATGCCCACATTGGAGGTTACATCAAGCCCCAGTGCCAAACCTAAGTGCCGGCGATCTTCCGAAAGATACCCTATGCCAAATCTGGCGGCATCAGCAGGACTGGAAATGTTAACCCTTTCACCCCGCAGATAGATTTCGCCTGAAGCCAGAACATCCGCACCAAAGAGTGCCCTGGCCACTTCGGTGCGTCCTGCACCAAGCAAGCCTGCAAAGCCTAGAATCTCACCTTTATGCAAAGTGAAACTCACATCTTTAGTCCTGCCGTCCTTGCGTGTCATGTTTCTCACTTCTAAGACCACTTCCCCGCTGACTTGCACCGGCTCATCGGAGAAATCTTCATAGAGTTCCCGGCCCACCATCATGCTGATGATCTTGCTTACATCAGTTTCCTTAGTCTCAACCGTATCGATATATGCTCCGTCCCGCAGAACTGAGATGCGATCTGAGATCTGCTTTAGCTCTTCCAAGCGGTGGGAGATATAGATAATGCCTACGCCCTTGGACTTTAGTCTCCTAATAATGGCAAAGAGCTGCTCAATCTCATTGTCCGCCAAAGCTGCCGTAGGCTCATCCATAACCAGAACTTCCGAGTTATAAGAAACCGCTTTAGCAATTTCCACCATTTGCTGGGCCGCAACTGCCAGGTCCATGACCTTGGCCTTTGGATCTAAATCAATGTTCAAAGTATCCAGCAATTCCTGGGTCTGTAAGTTGATCTTCCTTTCGTCAAGCATAAACCTGTGCTTTCTAGGTTCCCGGCCTATAAAGATATTCTGGGCCACTGTTAAGTGGGGAACCAGGTTAAACTCCTGGTGAATAATGCTGATGCCCAGGTCAAGGGCACTGCGCGGTGAAGTAAGCTGCACTTCATTTCCCTTGTAGTAGATTTTGCCGGCGTCGGGAATATAAATCCCGGTCAGAATCTTCATTAAAGTAGATTTGCCGGCACCATTTTCCCCGACCAAGGCATGCACTTCCCCCGCCCGCAGCTCTAACTGGCCGTTGTCTAGGGCCTTGACACCTGGAAAAGACTTGTGGATGTTTTCCATTCTCACTAAAGGTTGCTGCACCAATATCACCCCAATATTCCTTTTCCCTTGAGTTAGTTACGTAGAATGACGAACAGACAACTGAGGATCCAAATAGATTTTTTCAGTACCATTCAGTTCTTTGTTGATCTGCTTGAGCAGCAAATCCATGGCCTTAACTCCCATCTCATAAACTTGCTGGTTCATAGAAGTAAAGAAGGGATCTAAGACCGTTCTAATATCCAGTTCATCAAAGCAGACTATGGCCATATCCTCCGGCACCGAATACCCTAACTCCCGTAAACCATAGACAGCCCCAATGGCCAGGAAGTTATTAGTAGCAAAGAGGGCTGTAGGGGGCGGATCACTTTCCAAAAGGCTTTGAACTAAAGCCTGCCCAACTTCGGGAATCGGTTTCACACCGACCTTTATATACTCATCTCTCACTTCTAAGCCGGCTCTCTTCAGAGCATCTACATAGCCTTTGTTTCTCATATCGAAGACCGAGGTTTCGCTGGCGGCTGTAATCAGCCCTATTCTTTCATGTCCCAGTTCTATAAGATATTCAGTAAGCTCAGCAGCACCTTTTCTGTTATTGGAACTTACTAAACTGATCTCCATCCCGGGAATCTCTCTGTCCACCAATACCAAGGGCACCTTATTCTTCAAAATTGGACCTAGAGTTTCTCCCTTAGGCGACACCGGATCAAGAATTATTCCATCCACCCTACGTTCCAGAAAAATATGCACATATTCTTCTTCTCGGACGATCTCTTCATTTGTGTTGCCAAAGATAACTACAAAACCGTTTTGATTTGCCCGCTCTTCTATGCCGTGAAACATGGTGGCAAAAAAACTATTGGTTATATCTGGCAGCATCACGGCGATTGTTTTCGTCTTTTTCCGCACCAGGCTGCTGGCATTGTAATTAGGCACATAGTCCATCTCATCCAGCAGTTTTTGCACCCGTTTGCGAGTGGAATCTTTCACATAAGGGTAATTGTTGATCACTCTGGATACGGTAGAGATTGAGACACCTGCCTTCTTGGCCACATCGAAAATCGTCGTCATGTCTGAAAACCCTTTCAGAACTAGCGAAATAAAAGCAGCGAATGCCTTGGTTGAAAACCCTTTCAGAAACGATTAAAATAGTGAACGCTGCGGCCCGACGTTGCAGGAAGTTCACAAATCACCAACTCAGCATTCAGCTGTAGCCTTAACCTTTTCCTAATTTATCAATTAACATACTACTTATTATACTACAATGTGTTAAGAAACTATGCAAGAGTTATTTTTAAAAATATGAGATTGTGAATAAAATATGTTAACAACTCCCTGTTTCGTTAAACGNGAGGGTATTGGGGAACCGACTGGAATACCTAGGCAGGATGAAAGTTAGGAGAGATGAAAAGTGATTGATCAGAAGAATGTTGCAGAGGTAGTGCTCGATGTGATCAAAGGGGCAGGTGAATTTCTCTGCGAGCTGTCTCAGTCTAACTTTACAGTTGACTTCAAAAGCAAAACAGATATGGTCACCAGTGCAGACAAAGCGGTTGAGGATTATATTGTCAGCAGACTGCAAGCGGAGTTTCCAAGTTTTTCTGTGTTTTCAGAGGAAGTTGGTTTACTTAAGGCAGATAACACGGATTTTCTCTGGCTAATCGACCCTATAGACGGGACAACAAACTTTGTCCACGGCTTCCTCCACTATTGCGTTTCCATCGCCTTGACCCACCACGGCACAGTGATTCTCGGCGCGGTAAACGATCCTACAAGGGGAGAAATTTTCCACGCCCTCCAAGGTGAAGGCGCCTATCTGAACGGCAGCAGAATAAGTGTGTCCGACACGGTAAGTCTTTCAGAAAGCCTCGTTGTGACAGGCTTTACCAACGCGGATCATCCGGACAACGCTGCCAACATGCGCCACTTCACCAGGGCGGTCCAGGCCTGCCAGGCTGTGAGGCGAACAGGGTCCGCAGCCCTCGATCTCTCCAATGTGGCCTGCGGCAGGCTGGATGGTTATCTACAAAAGGGCATAGATTCTTATGACATTGCTGCCGGCTGCCTGATAGTAAAAGAGGCTGGAGGCAAAGTCTCCAACCTCGATGGGCATACCTTCTCCCTGACCTCGGGAGAAATCCTAGCTACCAATGGCCTTATTCACGCTGAAATGCAACGCCTGACCCTCGATCAACAATAACAGATTCGATATTCGGCAAATTGATCGGGGGACTGTCCCTAAAAGATCGTCATGTAGCAGCCCTGTAATTGGGAGGGGATGTCACCCAAGTAGAAGCAAGTGTTCTCAAAGGTGCCGATATAGTCTTTACCAAGCATCGCATTGAGATGGGAGCGCATGGTGAACTCGGGCAGTTTGCCAAGCAGACGTTCGCCGTCAAACAGGAAACTGACCTGGACAGGACTGGCGTATGCTCCGTCCGCTGTAAAATCTCCTCCGGAGGCCATAAAAACTAAGATCGCCGGCTGGCCCTGGAGCGCTTGCTTAATATCTTTAGAATCTGTCCGGAAAGCCAGCGATCTAACGTGGGATCCGTCAATGGTTGGGGGATCGTCATAACCCCCTGCCGCGGCTCCAGTGTGGGTCAGATTATAAAGTTGGGCAGTCTTTTTGTCCGTCAGCACCCTGTTCAGTTGTCCTTGCTCAATCAGGGGTAAGCGATCGTCAGGGAGTACGACCCCTTCCGCATCAAAGAACCGGCGGCCCGTGATCAGTGGATTGCGATTCAGCTCAATGGTTATTTTTTCAGAGAAAAGCTGTTCACCAAGTCTGCCGCTAAAAAGCGAACTTCCCTTGGCAAAACGCTCGCCGTTTAGGGAGCGGCCAATAAATCCCAGAGCTGCATCGGCACCGAGCGTAAAGACAGGCAGCACATCCCCTTTAGGCAGGTCCACTTTATTGCGGTAGGCTTCTAGAAAGCCGCGGTTAAAGTCTAAAAACCTGTCCCTGTCGAACTTGCGTGTCTGACAGATCAACGCTCCGTCAAAGAGATTTGCGGTAGACTTCTCTTTCAGAATCAAGGTGAGGGCAAAGAAAGCATCACTGTACTTGAGGTCGAGTCCCTCGCTATTACGCATTTGAACGATTAGCTCACTAGCTGAGATGGCCTCGCTGAAGCTGAAGTCGGGAAACTCCTGTCGCAAAGCAGCCAGAATATGTTCTGCATGTTCCAGGAGTTCCTGTGAGCCCATGGGTTGATCATTATAAGTACGATGATCCCTCAGGTTCCGAGATAGGGGATAGGGGTATTCGATGCCGGCATTTAGATTTTGCACAGCATTGTCCATGAGTTCCTGATCGGGCACATCGCCAACGGCGCCAGAGATGCCGATTTTCCCATCCTTGTAAACCCTAACGCCTTTTTTCGTCAGATCTTTAACGCGTACCGCCTGTACCTGACTCATCTGGACCCTGGCCGTTGTTTCTTTTTCCTGAATCGTAATAAACTCTTGTTTCATCTCTCTCCCCCCTATTGAACCTTTAGTTTTCTGACCCTGGTGTAGGGCCCGCCAAATCCTACCGGCAGCGGATACTGCTCCATCTTGCCGCAGCCCCCGCCCACAAAACTGGTCAGCTCGAATTCTTCACTGACAGCATCCACTTCCTGCAAAGTGCTGAATACATTTCCGGTAATCACAGAGATCTTAACAGGTGCGGTAATGCGGCCGCCTTCGATCTTGTAAGCCCTAGCAGGCGCTAAGGTGAAGGTGGACATGCCGGAACCATGTTTCAAAGTTTCCACATAAATTCCGTGGTCCATTTCTGCGATGATATCCTGCAAAGGTTTTGTGCCCTTGGCAATATAAGTTGTTGTCATGCGCACGATTGGCTCAAACTCAAAGTTTAGCGCCCTGGCATTGCCTGTTACATCCTCTTCCAGCGCCACACTTGTTCCCACACTATGTAAGCGTCCGGTGAGGATCCCATTGGAAATGATTTTGGTTTGGCGTCCCTTGGTTCCCTCGTCGTCAAAGGGGGTGTAACCGTTGCCTGTGATGGTTCCGTCATCGATGATGGTCAGCAGATCCTGGCCAACCCGCTTGCCTAAAGTCCATTCGGCACGCATAGCTTCATCTCCGACCATGAAGTCAGACTCGCTCTTATGCCCAAAACTCTCATGGGTAAAAACCCCAGTTGCCTCAGGGCTCAAAAGAACCGGATAGTCCCCTGGTACCACAGGCTCAGCAGCCGCTACAAAGGCAACGTCTTTAGCGATTTGATCCTGGAAGAAGGGGAGTGTTTTCTTCAAATCGGCAAAATTTGCAGTTCCTCTGGAAACAGCAGTCTGATCCTTATTCTCTCCGCAGACAATATCCAAGGAGATGCGAACACCGCACATCTGCTGATCATAGGTAATAGCNGCACCCTTTGAGGAGTAGAAGGACTTGATCGTCTTTTCGTCCACATAGGCGGAATTGTAGTTCACGATAGCCGGATCCTTGATTAGACCCAGTACACTCTCGAGAAAGTCCTGCTTCTCCTGGACCGGAACGTCTGTAACAGAATCTTGGTCGTAGAGAAGCACGCTCTCTTTATGAACTTCCAATGCTGCTATAACCGGGTGTTCTAAAATGTCCGGATTCGCCTTGGCCATCTGAGCAAGTGTATTAATCTGTGCCTGAACACTCTCCAGATCAGTTGTGGAGCTGTAAAACCAGCGCTCGCCGTCGAATACCCGCACAAAAGCTCCCTTTTTGCTGCGCACCTTTTGTCCCTGCAATTCTAGCTGCTTAAACCTAATTACTGTAGTGAATGTTTCCTCCACGCGTACATCCACATACAAACCCTCGGGAAATTTATACATCTTCTGCCTCCTTGACCCCAGCAAAAATTGCCCAGGGCTTAATGTTNTTGCCATGNCCGCCAGCACCTTGCTGGTTTAAATCTGGAATCCACGGCCGCATGCTGACCATTTGCTTATAAAATGAACTCAGTTCTTCCGCCGTTTCACGTTCTAACCCCTGAGCGCAGAGACCCCGCCTGAAAACAGCTACTGCCCGCCTTCGTCTCCATAGTAAGAGCGGGCCCAGCCACGTGAGCTGTCCCACCACCTTGAGCCCGCCTTTGATAATCGTCAGCATTTAACCATTCCCAAACTGCTTGGTCAGTGCGTTGAGGGTACTCATATACTCCCGGGTTAAAGACATGNCATCCGCTTTATCCATACCCGCTTCGACCAGGTTGTTGTAGAAAGTGGCAACCGCCTTGCTCATGTTTGCGGCACCCTCTGGGGAATAGAGGATATCAGAGAGCTCCCTGATCATGCCTGGAAGCTTTTCNGACATCATATCCATCAGTTCACCTATTTCTTGGACTGGAATCTCACCCATTGGCAAATACGCTCCTTTCAATTAGTTTAAAGGCAGGCTGCGCCGCCTGCGGCAAGGTTTTCTTCAACACTGTGCGGAACACATCCATGTAAAGTCCGGNACGGGCAGATCCTGTTACACCGGTATAGACGCGACTTTTCATAGAACCTGAAATCGGCTGTTTTACCGATGTAAAATTCTTCGCCAAAGCTACTTCCAGTTGAAGCACTCTGAGAAACTCAGGATCATGCAGTATCAGATCCTGAACCACCTGTTTTTCTGCGCTGGACAGCTTGCCCTGAACCAATCGCAAAGCCAAGTCGCCTAACTCCTGCTGTCTACTATTCATTTGGATCCCTCCTGCAGCCAATGATAGAGGTGCTTGCGGGCGTAGTGGGCTTTACTCTTCACTGTTCCCTCCGGAAGAGCAAGGATCTGAGCCAGCTCCCTGCAGGTCAGCCCCTCCACGTAGAGACCATAAACTATGGTCCGTTCGGTATCGGCCAGTTGACCCAGGGCTTCCTGCAAGAACACATTAGAGTGGTTTTCATTCAGATCCGCCGCGACTTCAAAGTCCAGACCGCTCTCTACGATTCGCCTTTTTCTTAAGCAATCGACCATCTTGTTGTGGGCGATGGAGAGCAGCCATGCTTTTGGAGATGAAATCTCGTCATTTTTTTGCATACCTTGGTGGACAGCTAGAAATGTCTCCTGCAGGATGTCTTCTGCGAGCTGTTCGTCATTGAGTTTGAACATAAGATATCCGTATACTGCGTCCACATTAGCCTCATACAGCTGTTCAAAGTCCAACGCCCTCAGCCCTTTCCTTTCACCCTTATAGTCGCACCAAATCTCCGCTCAGTTCAAATTAATATGTAATCTTATTGTAAAGTCATATTCCGGCTGTCCAGGATGTATTTCCAGCAACTACCGGTTTTAACCTCTTTTCCAAACGACATTTGGGCAGGATTCTAGGGAGGGAACGAGAAACAAAGTTTATGAGCACAAGGAACATAGTAAAAGGAGAGTATTGAATGAAACAGCTCAAAGTAGCAATCATCGGTTGTGGAAATGTCTCTAAAGTGCATTTCGCAGCAACCATCTCAAACCCATCGGCTAAGCTCATTGCCGTCTGTGATATCAAGGAAGATCGCGCTAAGCAGGCTTCCGAGGAGTATGGGGTACCGTATTATACGGACTATCATGATGTTCTTGACCTGCAGCCGGATGTCATCCATATCTGCACTCCCCACCATGTGCATGCCGAGATGACTATTGCCGCTGCCAACAAAGGGATTCACATCTTGACGGAAAAACCTATGGCCACAAATCTGCATGATGCGGATCGGATGATCCAGGCGGCCCGGGATAACAATGTAACCCTTGGGGTCATTTTCCAAAACCGTTACAACGCCTCCTCCCTGGCGGTCAAAGCAGCAGTGGACTCAGGGGATTTGGGCAAGATCCTCGGGGCAAGATTATTTGTCACCTGGATGCGGGATGACGAGTATTACTCCAAGAGTGACTGGAAAGGCACGTGGGATATGGAAGGCGGCGGTGTGCTAATCGATCAAGCTATCCATACCATGGATCTAATGCAGTGGATTATGGGTCCCATCGATAAGCTGGAAGGTTCTATCGACAACCGCACCCATGATCTGATTGATGTGGAAGATGTGGCAGAAGCAACAGTATTTTTCAAAAATGGGGCTTTGGGCAGTCTCTACGCCTGCAACTTCTACACCTATGATGCCGATGTGATGCTGGAAATCCACGGTGAGAACGGCATCGCCCGCCTGGAAAAGGATAATGCGATCATTAGAATCAATGGCCAGCCGGAGAAAGTGGTTTATCCCGAAGGCGATCAGGAAGTGATCGGCAAGTCCTACTGGGGCGTAACCCACAAAACACAGATAGATGAGTTCTATGCAGATGTCCTGGCCCAGCGGCCGGTGAAAATCGACGGCGAGGCAGGGCGCAAAGCACTGGAGTTTGTCCGGGCAATTTACTTCAGCGGCACACATGGCGGCAAAGTGGTACAGTTCCCCTTTGCTGAACCAAAAGGGTTTATACCACCCTCACTCACCCATCCCTAAACCATCAGAAAAACAGCGCTAGTCAAGAACTAGCGCTGTTTTTTTCGCTAAAGTGGGCACTAAGAGGCCCCTGGATTTCGCTCTACTATAACATATCTCAGCCCAAACCGAGGAACAGCAGGAACCGAGGAGAAAAGGGATGGGGACTCGCGAAGGAGTCCGTATCCTGGGACAATTTATGGTTGTAACTAGGCAGAACGCCAACATCTAGACAAAGATCTTCGCAAACCTTTCCGGATCAGCCTTGGGCTTACGGTCAAAGGTAAGCAGCCCATTAACTTCTTGCTGAACATCTGTGAGCTGCGTGTAGCAGTATCCCGCCACCTCCGGCTGTTCGAGAATGGCAGAAACCAGAGCTTCAACCCTGGCAAGCATATCCTCCACATCCTTGGCATCATGGCCATAGCCCCAACTGCCGACATTGCCGTCTTGAATCTTGACCCCTCCGAACTCGGTGACCATAATTGGCTGATCCTCAATAGCAAATCCGGGCAACATAATGGGCCGGTCATGGGAAAATGCTTTGCTGTACGGATCTGCCTTGAACTGAGCGTAGCGCCTCTTGAAATCCTCTGCATCCTGCGTATACTCATGAATAGCAATAATATCTGTTTTTGCCATTTGCCAGCCGTCATTGCCTATAACAAGCCGAGTCGGGTCTAGGGACTTGGTCAAATGGTACATAGTCTGCAGATGACTCACCAGCCGTGGATCGGGCTGGCGGTTTGACAGCTGTTCCACACCCCAGGACTCGTTAATCGGCACCCAGGCCATGACGGAAGGGTGATTGTAATGCCTGATCACAAGTCTTTGCCATTCATCCGTGATATTCTTAGACACTTCCTCATCATAATGGTAGCAGGCCGCCATCTCGCACCAAGTCAATAATCCTAGTTTGTCACAATAGTAATAGTAGTAGGGATCTTCAAATTTTTGATGTTTCCTGGCCGCATTAAAGCCGAACTTCTTAGTCATTTCCACATCAAACTCGAGTTCAGCTATGCTTTTTGCCGTATAGATCCCCTCTGGCCAATAGCCTTGATCAAGAACCATCCGTAAAAAGTAGGGCTCATTGTTTAAATAGACCTTGCCGTTTTCCACAGCAATTTTTCTCATCCCCACATAAGTGCGTACCTTATCTATGGTTTGGCCATCCTTCTTCAGCTGAAAGACGAGATCATAGAGGACGGGATTTTCAGGCGACCACAGCTGGGCATCGGGAACTGTCACGGTAAACTTTCCGTCCCGGCGCGCTATGATATCGGACTGCCAATTGTATCTCTCCTCCAAAGGGAGCACATGGGAAGAAACAAGCTGGTCTTCAAGGTAAACTGCACACTCCAGCGAGAGATTTCTTTGATGTTGATTCAGCCAATAGTCAACAACAACGAGATCTTGCTCTATGTTGGGCTGCAGCCTAACATGGTCTAAGTACGTCTCTCCCGCTGCCTCGAGCCAGACAGACTGCCATATTCCACTAATGGGCGTATACCAGCAGCCAAAGTTATTGTACTTGGCCAGCTGCTTCCCCCGCGGCTGGCTCGTGACAGGATTATCCTCTACACGTAAAGTAAGCGTATTCACACCTTCCACCAGGTACTTGGTAATGTCAAAGGAAAAGGCAATGTAGCCACCCTTGTTTTGGCCCACCAGAGCGCCATTTACCCACACAGTGCTGAAGTAGTCGACTGCGCCAAAGTTCAGGAGTACACTCTGATTGGCCCAGCTCTCATCCAGGCTAAACTCCCGCTGGTACCAGAGTACTGGGTGAACCTCCTTGTCATGCACTCCGCTAAGAGCGCTCTGATAGGCAAAGGGTACAATGATTTCCTCTGCACCCCGATCGCGCAGCCTGCCCTCATGCCACCTCTCCACGAGGCCCCGGTCATCATCATCAAAAGCAAAATCCCATGAACCATTCAGTGTTTGCCACTTCTCACGCACATAATCTGGTCTGGGGTACTCATTACGCAAAATATTCATGCATCGCTTCCTCCATGTATTTTTGTTATTTGACAATCTCCATAACGGAGACATTGTCAATTTTTCCCTCTGTTTCGGCAAATACTCCTACAAACCACTGGCCATTCCGAAACACTGAAAACTTCTTGTGCAGTTGAAACTGTAAAACCTGCCGCCCATTAAAATAGACAATGAGCTGTTGCCCAATCTTCTTAACCCTCAGATGCTGCCACTTATAGACCTCTTCTAATTCCACAGGGATTTCCCAAACCAGCGGTGCCGCATGACCCAAGACTGCGACCTCCAACTTGTTTTCTTTAGCGTCCAGTTCAATGCGGATATGTTCTTCAGCGCTAAGGTAGAGAGGGTATACTCCAGTGTTGCCATGGCCCCCTAGGTCAACTTGGAGTTCGAAACTGCCATACTCCAGGATCCTGAACAGCGTGCTCTCCCCACTAGCCTGTAAACCCTGCTCTGCTGCTGTAAAGCTGCCTGTTGCACTGCCCCATGCTGAACAGTCATGTTTGACTGTAAGGAGGGCTAAACCACTGTTCATCCCTGAGAGATCTTCACTTGAGAAGCTGTCTCTGAAGAATCCAGTTAAGATTACGCCATAAAGGGTAACTTTCCGGCCTCCCTCGGCTGTAACACCAACAGTTGCTGGGCCTAGAGCAACAGTTCCTCTCCAAATCAAAACATCCTCCACGAAGAGCTCCACTATTTCGCTGCTGCGTATGACTCTAACTAGGTGAGGGGTGGAAAACTTCAGGCCAAGGGCGCAAACAGCATCCGAAAGATCCCAGGCCCCTTGCCCACCGTTTTGACCAGAAAAGTGGATATTAAAAGTCCCATGCTGAGGATCCGCGGTAAGAACAAGCTTTCCAT
>JGI24707J26582_10001268_pt1 | contig 19995 bp, 19 predicted proteins | sample BioPla1DNA1_FD_26582 | JGI IMG/M metagenome (IMG submission 26582)
CTTCTTCGGGACAATTGTTAGTGTGTTTAAGAGTGATGGAGTTGTTGAAGGTGGAACTGGAACTAGGTCCAAAGCCGAGACAAATAGTAAGACTGAGAAATTAAAAATCTGAGGCTTATGATGTAAGCAGCGTATCAAATAACAGCCCACTTGATTGAGGTGACGAAATGAAAAATATATTAATCACTGGAAAAAACAGTTATATAGGCACATCTCTAGAGAATTGGCTCATGAGAGAACCTGATAAATATAAAGTAGATACGGTTGATATGAAGGATGGGTCATGGAAAGTTGCTGATTTTAGTTCATATGATGTTGTGTTTCATGTGGCTGGGATTGCTCATGTATCATCTGATCCAAAGATGGAAGACCTCTACTACAAAGTGAATAGAGATCTTACGATTGAAACTGTTGAGAAGGCCAAGGCAGAAGGTGTAAAGCAGTTCATTTTTATGAGCAGCATCATAGTTTATGGCGATAGTAGCAGTAGTAAGCGAGTAATTGATAGAAATACTGTGCCAACTCCAAGTAATTTCTATGGAAATAGTAAGCTGCAGGCTGAGGAAGGCATCAAGTATTTAGAGTCAGATGTCTTCAAAATAGTTGTGGTAAGACCACCTATGATTTACGGAAAAGGGTCTAAAGGGAATTATCCGAGACTGGCTAATATGGCCAAGAAGATACCAGTATTTCCTGATATCGATAATGAGCGCAGTATGCTTCATATAGATAATCTTTGTGAGTTCATTAAGATAATGATTGATTATGAAGAAACAGGGCTTTATTTCCCGCAGAACAAAGAGTATGTGAAGACCAGTGAGCTGGTTAGGACAATTGCTGAGCTTCACGGGAAGAAAGTCATGATGACGAAGGTATTTAATCCTGTGTTGCGATTGATGTTTGGGATTGGGATAGTGAATAAGGTATTCGGCAATTTGGTTTATGAGGAGTCCATGAGTGACTATGATAAGGCAAATTACCGAATAAGAACATTTAGAGAATCTATTGAGTTGACGGAGAAATAATCAGGAAGGGTGGATAAGAGCTTGAAAAAACATATATTAGTAATCGCGCAGTATTTCTACCCTGAACAGTTTCGTATCAATGATATTTGTACAGAGTGGGTTAAAAGAGGATACAAAGTAACGGTTGTTACAGGCATTCCAAATTACCCTCAAGGCAAATATTATGATGGGTATGGGCTATTCAAGAAGAGAAAAGAAACCTACAACGGTATGGATATCATTAGAATTCCTTTGATTCCAAGAGGAAACAATGCAATCATGCTTGCTCTTAATTATTTGTCATTTGTGGTATCGGGTTTCTTCTGGAAGATGTTTACTAAGATAAAAGCTGATTATGTATTTATATTTGAAGTTTCTCCAATGACTCAGGCACTTCCTGGAGTTTGGTATGCAAAGAAGAGGAAGATTCCTTGTTACTTGTATGTTCAAGATCTATGGCCAGAAAATGTTGAAATAATAACTGGAATCAAGAACAAGAAAATTATTGGTGCCATTGGTAAAATGGTTGACTACATATATAGAGGCTGTACTAGGATATTTACCACGTCAGAAAGCTTTGTTAAGTCTATTCATGATCGTGGAGTTCCACTATATAAAATCGAGTACTGGCCGCAATATGCTGAAGATTTTTATATTCCGATTGAGGAAATGAGTATCCCAGAGATACCCAAAGATGATGCGTTCAATATCATTTTTGCAGGGAATATTGGAGCAGCCCAAGGGTTAGATATCCTTCCAAAAGCAGCTGAAATTATAAAAAGTAAAGCAGAAAAAAAGATAAGATTCAATATCGTTGGAGATGGCAGATATAAGAATGAGTTTGTAAACATAGTCGATGCTAAGGGATTGGATGATATGTTTAATTTCATCCCAAAGCAACCGGCAACTAGAATACCAGAGTTCATGGCTGCAAGTGATGCTGCTTTTCTTAGTTTGACGGATAGCCCGTTATTTGCAATGACTATACCTGCTAAGCTTCAATCTTATATGGCTTGTGGAATTCCAAACATTGCATCTGCAGCTGGTGAGACCGCTAAGATTATCAAAGAATCCCATTCAGGTTTATGTGGCAGTCCAGGGAATGCAGAAGAGTTAGCTGATAATATTATCAAGCTATCAATCAAGTCCAGAGAAGAACTTAAGAAACTAGGAGATAATGCTAGGAAGTATTATGATAGTCATTTTAACAAAAATATTCTGCTAGATAAGATGGACATATATTTTAACATACAGTATGGAGTGGAGGAAAAGTTAAATGTTTAAAGGAAAGACTTTACTAATCACAGGTGGAACAGGATCTTTTGGAAATGCAGTAATGAAAAGATTCTTGAATACAGATATTAAAGAAATTCGAATTTTTTCTCGTGATGAGAAGAAACAAGATGATATGAGAACACTTTATAAGAATGATAAGCTAAAGTTTTACATAGGAGATGTCAGGGATCTTTCAAGCGTTAAAAATGCAATGCATGGAGTTGACTACATCTTTCATGCAGCTGCTCTTAAGCAAGTACCTTCTTGTGAGTTCTTTCCTCTTGAGGCGGTAAAAACTAATGTATTAGGAACAGATAATGTATTGTCTGGTGCTATTGAGATGGGAGTTAAAAAGGTAATATGTCTCTCTACAGATAAGGCAGCCTATCCGATCAACGCAATGGGAATTTCAAAAGCAATGATGGAGAAGGTGTTTGTAGCTAAAGCAAAGACTGTTGATTTTGATAGAACACTTATTTGTGGTACGAGATATGGAAATGTTATGGCTTCAAGAGGGTCTGTAATTCCACTATTTATAGATCAGATTAAGAATGGACAACCACTGACAGTAACTGATCCGAATATGACAAGGTTTCTAATGAGTCTTGAAGAAGCTGTAGAGCTTGTAGTATTTGCTTTTCAAAACGCTGAAGCAGGAGATATTATGGTTCAAAAATCGCCAGCATCAACCATCGGGGACTTAGCTGAAGCAGTTAAGGAACTTTTCAAAGCAGATAACGAAATCAAAGTAATTGGTACTCGTCATGGTGAGAAACTCTACGAAACACTCCTCACAAAAGAAGAACATGTTGTAGCTAAAGACATGGGTGGATTCTATAGAGTGCCAGCTGATAAGAGAGATTTAAACTACGATAAATACTTTGTTGAAGGAGATCAAAAGCTTTCATCCGAAGATGAGTACAATTCTCATAATACAGAAAGGCTGAACATAGATCAGATTAAAGAGAAGCTATTACAGCTTGATTATGTAAGAGAACAATTGGAAAGTTGGGATAGATAATGAAAATTTTAGTCACTGGGGCAAAAGGCTTCATAGGAAAAAATTTAATAGAAGAGCTGAGAAATAGAAAGTATGATGATATTTTTGAGTATGACAGAGATACAGAATCTTTTTTACTTGATGGGTTCTGCAAAGAAGCTGACTTTGTGTTTCATCTTGCAGGGGTAAATCGACCAAAAGAACAATCTGAATTTATGGAGGGTAACTTTGGGTTTACCTCAGATCTTTTAAATTCGCTTAAGAAAAATAATAACACCTGCCCGGTGATGATTTCGTCTTCCATTCAAGCTGAGCTAGACAATCCTTATGGTGAAAGTAAGAAGGCAGGGGAAGAACTCTTATTTAATTATGGCAAAGAAACTGGGTCTAAGGTTCTTGTTTACAGATTTCCAAATGTGTTTGGTAAGTGGTGCAGACCTAATTATAACAGTGCAGTAGCTACTTTCTGTCATAATGTTGCTCATGACTTACCTATTAAAGTGAATGATCCAAACGTAGTAATGAACCTTGTTTATATAGATGATGTCGTTAATGAGCTGATTAATGCTCTAAAAAGCAAAGAAAACAAAGTAGGAGATTTTTGTGAAGTACCCGTGGTACACTCCATTACTCTAGGTGAGATAGTAAATTTAATTTATTCGTTCAAGAATAGTAGAGAAGATCGATCAGTGCCAAATATGTCTGATGAATTTGCCAAGAAACTCTACAGTACATACTTGAGCTATTTGCCGGAAGACCAGTTTAGTTATGATTTAAAGATGAATGTAGATCAGAGAGGATCTTTTACTGAGTTTATTAGAACGCCTGATCGTGGCCAGGTTTCAGTTAATGTATCAAAACCTGGAATCACAAAAGGGAATCATTGGCACCATACTAAAAATGAAAAGTTTTTAGTGGTAAGTGGTAAAGGTGTAGTTCGATTTAGAAAAATAGATTCAGATGAAGTGTTAGAGTATTTCATAAGTGGCGACAAAATGGAAGTCGTTGATATCCCAACGGGTTATACACACAACATTGAGAATCTTGGAGATTCAGATATGGTAACAATTATGTGGGCCAATGAACCATTTGACCCTGAAAAACCTGATACTTATTATTTGGAGGTATAACTGATGAAGAAATTAAAAGTCATGACAGTCGTTGGTACTAGACCAGAAATAATCAGACTGTCAGCTGTCATAAATAAATTAGATGAGTCAGAAGCGATTGACCACGTTCTTGTTCATACAGGACAGAACTACGACTATGAGTTGAATGAAGTGTTTTTTAATGACTTCAACTTAAAAAAGCCAGATTATTTCTTAAACGCTGCAACAGGAACTGCAGTTGAGACGATTGGTAACATTTTAGTTAAGATTGATCCAATCCTTGAAGAAGTAAAACCTGATGCATTCCTTGTACTTGGAGATACAAATAGCTGTTTATGTGCAATAGCTGCTAAGAGAAGACATGTCCCTATATTCCATATGGAGGCAGGAAATAGATGCTTTGATCAGAGAGTACCTGAGGAAACAAACAGAAAAATTGTTGATCATACAGCAGATATCAACTTAACCTATAGTGATATTGCTAGAGAATATCTTTTAAGAGAAGGTCTTCCTGCAGATAGAGTAATTAAAACGGGTAGTCCGATGTTTGAAGTTCTTAATTCTAGAAAAGAAGATATTGAGAAATCTGATGTACTTGAAAGATTAGGGCTCGAAGCTGAGAAGTATTTTGTTATATCTGCTCACCGAGAAGAGAATATCAGTTCTGAGCAAAACTTTAGGGATCTAGTAGATAGCTTAAATACAATAGCAGAAAAATATCAGATGCCATTAATCGTGAGCACACATCCAAGAACTAGAAAGATGATTGAATCTAAAGGTATTGAGTTCAATCCATTGGTTAAAACTATGAAGCCTCTTGGATTCAATGATTATGTGAAACTTCAAAAACATGCAAAGGCTGTTTTAAGTGATAGTGGGACAATTAGTGAAGAATCTTCAATTCTTGGATTCAGAGCACTTAATATTAGACAGGCACACGAAAGACCTGAGGCAATGGAAGAAGCGTCAGTGATGATGGTGGGGCTTAAGAAAGAAAGAATTCTTCAGGGGTTAGAGATTTTAGAGACTCAAGAAAAGAATACTATAAGATTAGTAACAGATTATAGTATGCCTAATGTATCTGACAAAATACTGAGGATTATTTTGTCTTATACAGATTATGTAAATAGAGTTGTTTGGGGGAAATAGGATGAATGTTTCTGTAGCAATGACAACTTATAATGGTGAAAAATATTTAGATAAACAGCTAGATTCAATATTGAACCAATTAGGAGTTGATGATGAATTAATTATTTCTGATGATGGTTCACTAGATAAAACTATTTCTATTATTGAAGACTATATGATTAATGATAAAAGAATAAAATTGTATAAAAATAATCATAAAAATGTTGTGTTAAATTTCGAATCTGCAATTAGCAAATGCAAAAACGATTTAATTTTTTTAAGTGATCAAGATGACATATGGTGCGATAACAAGGTGAATACGGTAAAAAAACACTTAGATAAGAGTGATTATTTATTAGTTCTTCATAATGCAAAAAAAATTAATGGATTTAATGATGTCTTAGATGAATATCTTATAAAAAACATGAAGCACGGAATAATGAGAAATTTATTTTTAAGCAGTTATTGGGGTTGTTGTATGGCGTTTAAAAAAGAGCTGGTAAATGACATACTCCCATTTCCTAAAAATTTAGTTGCACATGATCAATATATTGGAATAATAGCAGAATCAAAAAGGAAATCAAAGTTTATTAGTGAAAATTTAATATTACACCGTGTGCATGAGAGAAATGTATCAAAACGTTTGTCTCTAATAAATAAAGTTAAGTTTAGAGTTAATTTATTAAAATGCTATTTTAATGTTTAAAGTGGAGTGATTGTTGTGGGAAAAAANATGAAAAAAAATGAAAAAAAGCAAATCAAAATTGGTTTGTTTTCGATGCATACGGCACCCTATAAGGATCCTGTATTTGAAGAAGTATCTAACAATAAGAAATTTGATGTAGAAATTATTACACTTTTCGAGAAAGCCAAGACTCACAATGAATGGGCTGAAATAGAACCCAATTATGAAAATTCTTTTTTGGGAAAACATATAAACATTCCAATATTTGGGGAATTTCATTTGGGATTATTCAAAATATTATACAATGGTAAATATGATGTAATAATGGTTACAGGATATTATCCTTTGACTAATTTTATATTATTGTTGTATTCAGTTTTTCTCAGAAAGCCTTTTATATATTCTGCTGATTCGACAAGTTTACCGTTAGGAAATATTTATAAAGAAAATAGTTTTAAATTAAATTTAAAAAAATATTTCATAAATAAATCGAGTGCAATTTGGGTGCCAGGGGAAGCTTCATTGCAATACCATCATAAGGTACTTGAAGTAGATGAAGCTAAGATATTCAAAGGGAGTTATACATTAGATAGCAAGTATTTATATAATGAGATTACACAACTCAATTTAGATAAGGATAGGTTTAGAAAGTCGTTAGGATTGAGTAAAGATGATTTTGTATTTCTATTTGTAGGAAAACTAATATCAAACAGGAATATTAAAAATTTACTAAAAGCGTTTATAGAAGCTAATAAAGAAAATTCGAATATTAGTTTAATCGTCATTGGTGATGGGCCAGAGACATCGATCATAACTGATTTTGTTAGGCAGCATAAAAAAACTCAAGTTATCCACATTAATGCAGTTACTTTTGAGGAATTGCACTCATTTTACAGTTGCTGCGATGCATATGTTCATCCAGGATCCGAACCGTATTCACTTGCTTTGGTTGAAGCTGTTATTGCGGGTAAACCTATTTTATCCACTAATGAAGTAGGGGCAGTTTATGATTACGTTGAAGATGACTATAATGGTTATGTAGTTAGAAATAACGATATACTAGCACTTACAAAAGCTATGGTAAAATTATCTGTTAATAGAATATCTGAAGATAATGTCAAACAAATGCAAGACTTCATAGTATGTGAACGAAATAAATATTGGGCATCAGAGCAATTGATTGAAGCATTAGAACTAGCAATTAGGAAGTAGTTAAGTTTCTACATGTAATAAATAATATTACAACTTCAGATATTATGAGTGAGTATTCAGAGGTGAATTTAAATGAATGAATTAGAAAAAGTATGTGCCGTTATTGTTACATACAATTGTACCGAGNTTATACTAGATAATATAGATTCATTNAAAAATCAGGTTGATCATATTGTAGTAGTTGACAATGCTTCAAATAAAGTATCAAGAAAAATTTTGGCGGACATGCCAAGCGATTGTAGTATTACTATCATCAATAATGAACATAATATGGGATTGGGATATGCTCTAAATCAAGGATTAGAATTTGCTAAATTAAATAATTTCAAATTTATACTTACAATGGATCAAGACAGTGTTTTGTGTGAAAACGCAGTCTCTAGTATGATAGCAGTATTAAGTAGAGATAGTACAGTAGGTTCAGTTGGCCCAAATTATGAATTTGATAAATCAATGTGTGATGAATCTCATTATTATAAAGTTCAGTATTTAATTACATCAGGAAATTTATCTTATGTTGATAGTATAATTTTGGCTGGAGGGTTTAATGCAGATTTGTTTATTGATAGCATAGATTTTGACTTTTCATTAGCATTACAAGATAAGGGACAACAATTGGCAAAAGTTCAAAATGCGTATATGCGTCATAAAATTGGGGAAAAAGAACAAGCAAAATTTTTATTTAAAACTTTTACAATATTGTCTCATTCACCTGTTAGGTATTATTATATGTATCGTAATCATGTATATATTATGAANAAATATTTCCTGAAAAATCCAACCTTCTGTATTAAGAAGCAAATATTTGCTACGATAGATTTACTTCAAGTAATATTTGTACAGAACCAAAGTAAAGAAAAAATTTCTATGATTCTAAAAGGCGTTAAAGACGGATTTAAAAATAGATTAGGTCCCATAAGTTGAAGATAAAATATTATAAATATTATAATGTGATTTAATTGTTTGCGATAANAATGNAAACTCAAGGAGACTAACATGCAATATAAAATAAATAACAAAGTTAGCCTATATAATTTTCGGATAGATTTACACAAAGCTCAAGTGAAATCATGGCAACTATTATTATTTCTAATGATTTTCATTCCAAGGACTGGTCAAAGTTGGAAATTGATAGTTTTATCGTTTCTTTTTATATTGAGTGCATTGAATGTAATAAAAACTGGAACCTTGAGAATAAATAAAAAAATAGCAATATTCTTATTCTTACATTTACTGTACGTCACATTCTCAGGATTTCATGGTCTTATTAAGAGCAATCCAGGTACACAAGATTTCTTAAGAGTCAATTTAATTTATTATTTAGTTCTCATTTTTNTATTAAGTACATTTTTTAATCAAAATGCTTTTGATAAAAGCATTAAGACAATAATATTATCTGCGAATTTTGTTTCCATTTATTCCATTTTATTATTATTGGTCAAACTACAAATATGGCCAGAAGCATATTTTATTTATTTTGATATTACTTCAAATGTTGGTATACATGAAGGATATGTGCATCTAGTCAATACAAATTTATCAATGATGATATTCATACTCCCATTTTTAATAACTTTATTTTTAAATGGATTTGAATTTTATGAAGTCAGTAGAAAGCAAGTTTTTTTTACTATAGTTTTAGCAGTAATAGCTACATTAATTAGTGGAAGAAGAATTATATGGTTGAGCTTTATTATACCAATATTTTATTACCTTCTAAAATACGATAAAAAGAAGATAAAGGAGAAATTTAAAATTATCTCCACTTCTGTAGTTATCATTTTGATTGTTATTATTTTTGTATTTCTTAGTTCATATTTATCATTCGAATTAATGCTGGATCGATTCAGAGAAGCTTTTGATAGTGAAGCAGAAAGCATTAGATTTATACAGGCAAAAGCTTTATGGCGAGGGTTTTTAGAGAATCCGTTGTTTGGTAGTGGTGCAGGTATAGGTGTAAATGAATTTATAAGAAGTAGTTCTGCACCATGGATTTATGAAATGACTTATAATTTGATTCTATTCAACAGTGGCATAATTGGATTTAGTATTTTTACAGCAAGTCACCTATATTTACTGACCAATTTCTATAAACTCAAGAAAAGAAAGATAAAGATTGGTGAAAGCTTATTTGTAACGTACGTCGTTGTGCTAATAGCTAGTGGAACAAATCCATATTTCACGTCATCTTTTGATTTTCTTTGGTTTATTATTTTTCCACTAATGTATTTTTACTCAAAAAAAGAGAAATTATCAAGGAGGTAGCATCAATGAAAGGTATTATTTTAGCAGGAGGATCCGGTACGAGACTATATCCATTAACTATGGTTACGAGTAAACAGTTGTTACCGGTATATGACAAACCCATGATCTATTATCCGCTATCTGTTCTTATGTTAGCAGGAATCAAAGAAATATTAATTATTTCAACACCACAAGATTTGCCTAACTTTGAAAAGCTTTTAGGTGATGGAAGTCAATTTGGAATTAGTCTTGAGTATGCAGAACAACCATCACCGGATGGACTGGCGCAAGCATTTATAATCGGTGAAGATTTTATTGGTGATGACAATGTTGCGTTGGTGTTAGGAGATAATATTTACTACGGAAATGGATTTACACCAATCTTAAATGGAGCTGCTGAAAATGCTAAAAATGGAAAAGCAACTATATTTGGATACTATGTTCATGATCCAGAACGATTTGGTATTGTGGAGTTTGATGATGATGGAAGAGTTCTTTCAGTTGAAGAAAAACCTAAGAATCCAAAATCCAATTATTGTATTACAGGGCTCTATTTCTATGATAATAGGGTGGTGGATTTTGCAAAAAAAGTAAAACCATCTTATAGAGGCGAGTTAGAGATTACTGATTTAAATAGAATGTACTTAGAAGATGAAACTCTTAATGTGAAGCTTTTAGGACGTGGTTTTGCTTGGTTAGATACCGGAACAATGGATAGCTTAGTAGAAGCTGCAGAATTTGTTCAAATGATTGAAAAGAGACAAAGTATTAAAATTTCAGCTCTTGAAGAAATAGCATANCATAATGAATGGATTGATAGAGAGACTCTTTTAACATCTGCAGAGAAATATGGGAAATCACCATANGGAGAGCATTTAAAGAAAGTTGCTGAAGGGAAAATTCATTATTAGAAATGAGGTAGAATAAATGAACATAGTGAAGACAAACGTAGAAGACGTGATTATTATTGAGCCAAAGGTCTTTGGTGATCATAGAGGATGGTTTACAGAAACATACTCCAAAGAGAAGTTTAAAGAACATGGAGTTGAAATTGACTTTATTCAAGACAACCACTCATTTTCTGCACAAAAAGGTACATTAAGAGGACTACATTTTCAACTTAATCCTAAGGCGCAGACGAAACTTGTTAGATGTACCAAAGGCAAAATATTAGATGTAGCCGTAGATCTGCGAGAAGGATCTCCTACATATAAGAAATGGGTAGCTGTTGAACTAACAGAAGAAAATAAAAAACAATTGTTAGTTCCTAAAGGATTTGCACATGGATTTTTGACACTTACTGATAATGTCGAAGTACAGTATAAAGTAGATGAATATTATTCGCCTGAAAATGACAGAAGTATTAGGTTTGATGATCCGGACATAGGAGTAATTTGGGGGGGAGATAGTCCAATTCTATCAGATAAAGATTTAAATGCACCTTCATTGAAAGAAAGCGACATAAATTTTAAGTATTAGTGAAAGAGAGGGAAAACAAATGAATGTATTAGTAACTGGTGGAGCAGGATTTATTGGAAGTAATTTTGTGTTTCATATGCTGGAAGAGCATCCAACATATAGAGTCGTTTGTTTAGATGCATTAACATATGCAGGGAATTTATCAACACTAGAGCCAGTGATGGAAAATCCTAACTTTAGATTTGTAAAAGGCGATATTACGGATAGAGATTTAATAGACAAGTTATTTGAAGAAGAAAAATTTGACTTTATAGTTAACTTTGCTGCAGAGTCACATGTAGATAGATCAATAGAAGACCCAGGTATTTTTTTAAAAACAAATATCTTAGGNACACAAGTGTTAATGGATGCCTCTAGAAAGTATGGAGTAAAGAGATTTCACCAAGTTTCTACAGATGAAGTGTATGGGGATTTACCGCTAGATAGACCTGATTTGTTCTTCACGGAAGAGACTCCAATTCATACATCATCGCCATACTCAGCATCAAAAGCATCGGCAGATTTATTAGTACAGGCATATCATAGAACCTTTAAATTGCCTATAACCATTTCAAGATGTTCTAATAACTATGGGCCTTATCACTTCCCAGAGAAATTAATACCACTTATAATAGCAAGAGCTCTAAATNATGAGTCATTACCTGTTTATGGAAAAGGTGAAAATGTTAGAGATTGGCTATATGTAGAAGATCATTGCACAGCCATAGACTTGATACTTCACAAGGGGAAAGATGGTGAAGTTTATAATATAGGTGGCCATAACGAAAAAACAAATTTAGAGGTAGTAAAAACTATTTTAAAAGAGTTAGGAAAACCGGAATCACTTATAACTTATGTAAAAGATAGAGCGGGTCATGATATGCGATATGCTATTGATCCTTCAAAGACTAGAAGAGAATTAGGATGGGAGCCAACAACACTATTTGATGAAGGTATTAAGATGACAATCAAATGGTATCTTGATAATCGTGACTGGTGGGAGAACATTATATCTGGTGATTATAAAGATTACTATGAAAAGATGTATGGAGATAGGCAAGGTGATATCTAATGAAAGTATTCGTAACGGGAGCAAATGGACAGCTTGGATATGATGTTATTAAAAGATTAGAAGAAAAAAAAATTGAGTATTTAGGTACAGATAGAGACACTTTAGATATTACTAATGAAGATGATGTTAAAAGGGTTATAAAAGATTATAGCCCTGATGTCATCGTGCATTGTGCTGCATATACAGCAGTGGATAAAGCAGAGGATGAAAGAGAACTTTGTCATGCGGTAAATGTCTTAGGAACAAGGTATATTGCAGAGGCATGTAAGGAAGTAGATGCAAAAATGATTTATATAAGTACAGACTATGTGTTTGATGGTGAAGGGGACAGGCCTTTTGAGGTGACAGACAAGCCAAATCCTATTAATTATTATGGGCAAACCAAATATGATGGTGAATTAGAAGTTCAGAAGCTTATAAATAAATACTTTATTGTTAGAATTTCTTGGGTGTTTGGAAGTAACGGCAATAATTTTGTTAAAACTATGCTTCGATTAGGAAAAGAAAGAGATGAAATTTCTGTAGTTGCAGATCAAGTTGGATCTCCAACTTACACTCCTGACTTATCAAGGTTGCTAGTTGAAATGATTAAGACTGATAAGTATGGAGTCTATCATGCAACAAATGAGGGCTATTGTAGTTGGTATGAATTTGCATGTGAGATATTTAAGCAAGCAGAGATGGGTGTTAAGGTGAATCCAATAAAGACAGAGGATTACCCAACTAAAGCCAAGAGGCCTAAGAATTCGAGATTATTAAAAGGCGAAAATGAATATAGATTTGCTTCTGAGTTTGAAAACTGGAAGACGGCTTTAAACCATTTTATTGACGAGGGAAACTATAATGAATAATAAAAAGAATTATTATAATTTAAACTACGAAAAGATTTTAGGGGTACCATATTACGGAATTAAGGACAAGAATAAAGCACAGAAGATAATGATGATTGTTAAAGCGTTTATTGGCTCAATAATTAGAAAATATAAGAGTCAAAAGGTATTAGATTCTAATATTGAATTTCTTTTCATTAAGACTCAAGTTCGAAAAGATTATAATCAATTGTTTAATGAAATAGCATCACAATGCTCTTATAAAAAACATATACAAGATATCCATTTATCCTATGGGCTCAATGCTCATTTTTTGGCGATTTTTTTTTCGAAGGGTGACTTGTTATATAACTTAATTAAGAAATATGGTTGGCTAAATGGTATATATCTGTATGTGATTGCTATAAGAAGCCTTGGAGCATTGTACATATTGAAACCTATAAAATTTAAAAATTTAGTTGTGTTTTCTGATGTTCAACATGTCGAGAATTTAATAGTACAATATTGTAACATGAAAAATATTAAAACAGTAACAATGCAACACGGCTTATATATTGATTATAATGATATGCCTAACATCAATATGTTGAATTATATAGATGTATCATCTAAGTGTTTACTAGCTTGGGGCGAATCGACAGAAGAACTGTTCAAAAAATATAATGAAGAGATAGAAATTAGCATCTGTGGTAAACCGATAAGCTTAAATCAAAGTTGTTCTGAAAAAGACAACAACTTAATTGGTGTTGCTTTCGATCAGCCAATGTTTAGAGATTTTAACAAAATAATGCTTCGAATAGCGTATAAAATTGCACTACAAAAAAATATGAAAGTTGTTGTGAGACTACACCCTGCGGATGATCATAAGTACTATGACTACGATATAAACTTAACTCAACTTGAAAGCGATGCAAGCAAAGCATCTTATATTTTAGCTCATACAACAACAATGATTTATGAGTATCTGGCATTAGGTTATAAAGTTTTTAAATTCAGAAGTGACGTGCCAGCTAACGAGATTGATGAAGCTATTATATTTGGTAGCGCAGAAGAGCTAGCAAACAAGTTGGATATGAACTTTGATTTCTATAAAGAATCATTGCGGCATATTGGTTATGTTGGAGATGAATCTAAAATGAAATACAAAGAATTCTTTGATAAATTACATGATAATAATCTAGAAATAAATAATAGTTTGGAATGAGGAAATGAAAGTGGGGAACAAACATCTAAAAGCAGGATCTTTATATTTAATTGGCAATTTATTTAACAATGGAATAGCTTTTTTGACTGTTCCTATTTTTACTAGAATACTTTCGACTTATGATTATGGAATAATAAACACTTATTCTTCTTGGGTCGCTGTTCTTTCAATGATATTAGGTATGACTCTTCATATGGCTATAAGAGCAGCATTTGTTGATTATGAAGAAAAAATAGATGATTTCATGTCTTCGATTACAGCCCTTACACTTATAAGTACTATGGCTATTTCTTTCTTGATTGTTACCACTATTATAGTGGCTAAAATAAATATCCAACTCACTCTAGTGGTTTTATGTTTAGTGCAAGGTTTTTCATCTGCTATAATCGGAAATTACAGCATGTATCTAATGATGAAATATAAATACAAAGCTCGAACTCTATTATTAATTTTACCAAATTTGATTACTACCATTGCTTCACTTGTAGCAATACTTTATATATTTGAATCAAGCAAATATTTAGGTAAAATAATTCCAAGCTCAGTAATATCATTTGTTTTTGCGTTCGTACTTTTAGTTTTAATTTTCAATAAAAAAACCGGACCATTGACCACTAAATACTGGAAATATTCCCTGGCGATTTCATTACCAATTATACTACATGGATTGTCGCTAATTATCTTAGGACAATCGGATAGAATAATGCTTACAGCTTTAGTTGGGGCATCAGAAACCGGCATATACAGTTTAATCTATAATTTTAGTATGGTAGCGAACGTGGTTATTGTTTCATTAGAAGGTGTTTGGATACCTTGGTTTACTGAAAAGATGAAAAATAGAGAAATTGAACAAATAAATGAAAATGTAGAACTATATATAGGAATAATGACATTCGTAACAATTTCGATTATTTTGATTTCGCCTGAGGTCTTAAGAATATTGGCACCAAGAGAATATTGGCATGGTGAAATGATTATTCCGCCGATAATAATATCTAGTTATATCGTATTTATTTATACACTTTATGTTAATGTAGAGCATTTTCACAAGAAGACTAGACATATTGCCGTGAATACAATTATCGCTGCAAGCAGCAATATTATATTGAACTTTATATTCATTCCAAGGTATGGAATGTATGCTGCAACCATAACTACACTGGTTTCATATTCGCTATCTCTTTATTTACATTATAGGTACTCTAGGAATATTGAAAAGGAATTATTTCCAATAAGAATCGTTTTGAAATATTTGTTTTTTGTAATATTTTTCGGTGGAATTTTTTACTTAATTTCAGGATTTATGGTTACGAGATGGACTTTATTGGTAACATTAAGTTTGTTTGTATTGGTTAAATGGAAGGGTAAAATCATAGATTTTGTAAGAGGAAAAGAAAGAAGTTAAAAATGGAGGTAAAATATGAAAACAATAGCTGTTGTGCCAATGAAATTGAATAATGAAAGATTACCTAACAAAAATACAAAACCATTTGATAACGGTAAGCCTCTTTGCTATTACATCTTGGAAACGTTGCTCATGGTTAATGGTATTGATGATATCTACGTTTATTGCAGTAATCCAAGAATCCAAGAATTCATTCCTAAAGGAGTAAAATTTTTGAAAAGAAGCGAAACATTAGATACTTCTAGCACATCGATGAATGAAGTTTTGAAATGTTTTTCTAAAGATGTAGATGCTGACATATATTTAATGACTCATGCAACCTCACCATTTGTTCTATCTAGTAGTATCGAAAATGCCTTATTAAAAGTAAAGACAGGTGAATATGATTCGGCACTAGCAGTCCAAAAGGTCCAGGAGTTTTTATGGAAAGATGGGAAACCCTTTAATTATGACTTCGCAAGCATTCCAAGAACTCAAGATTTACCTAAATTATATGCTGAGACAAGTGGATTTTATATTTATAAAAAAGAAATCATTCAAAATCACAATCGAAGGATCGGATTTAAACCATATTTACAGGAAGTTTCAAAAATTGAAGCTACAGATATTGATGAAAAAGAAGATTTTATGATTGCGAATGCGATTTACAATCATTTGATTAGAAAGGAAGTGATTGAAAATGAACAGAATTAAAGTGTTGGATTGCACATTAAGAGATGGAGGATATGTTAACAATTGGGAGTTTGGTGAAAATAACATTAAAAGTATTGTAAAAAAGCTCAGTGCATCTGAACTTGAAATAGTTGAATGTGGATTCTTAACTAATAAAGTTAGAATAAACAAAGACTCCAGTAAATTTCCTACGATAGAAAGTATTTCTAGTGTTTTTCCATTATTAAAAGCTAACACGGATTACGTATGTATGATTAATTACGGCGAGTACAATATAGAAGATTTACCTGACTACGATGGGAATTCTGTTTCAGGGATAAGAGTCGCATTCCATAAAAAAGATCTTGAAGGCGCCTTAGAGTTTTGTACTGGAATAGTGGAGAAAGGTTATAAATTATTTATGCAACCTATGGTTTCAGTGTCCTATTCTGATATCGAATTTATCGAATTGATTAGGAAATCAAATGAAATTTCCCCATATGCGTTTTATATCGTTGATAGCTTTGGAGTTATGAAGAAAAGTGATTTGATGAGACTTTTTGATTTAGTTGACCATAACTTGGATAAAGACATTTATGTGGGCTATCATTCGCACAACAATATCCAATTATCATATTCAAATGCACAAGCTTTGGTAGACTTAAAGACTAAAAGAAAGTTAATCATTGATTCAAGTGTCTTTGGAATGGGGAGAGGTGCAGGAAACTTAAATACTGAATTATTTGTTGAATACTTGAATGATGTTAATGGAAGTCATTATAAAACCAAGCCTCTATTACAGATTATTGATGAGGTTTTGAACAACATTTATATGAGTAATTATTGGGGATATTCTCTTCCACATTACATTTCTGCAAAACACAATTGTCATCCGAATTATGCAACATATCTTTCAGCAAAAGATACTCTTACAGCAGAAGATATTAGTAATATTTTAATGATGCTGGATGAGTCCCAAAAAGTAAATTTTGACGCAGAGTACGTTGAAAAATTATATTTGAATTATCAGTCACATAAAATTGATGATTCAGACACAATTAATAAGTTAAAAGAAATATTTAGAGGTAAGAATGTTATTGCAATCGCTCCAGGAATGAGTATTAGCGATAGCGAAAAAACGATTCAGGAACTAACAAAACAATCAAATACATTAACCGTATCCGTGAATTTCAATCCACAGAAGATAGAAGTTGATTATGTTTTTATTAGTAATTTAAAAAGATACGAGCAATTAGAAATAGAGAACAGTAATAATTTAATTGTTACATCAAATGTGACTGGAGCATCAAATACCGCTTTAAAAGTGAATTACATTGATTTGCTAATTGAAAATTTAGCAGTAAGTGATAATGCTGGTTTAATGCTAATCAAGTTATTATCAAAGCTTGAGGTTGCTTCTATAAAACTCGCGGGCTATGATGGATACTCATATGATGCCTATGAAAACTATGCAGAAAAGGATTTAGCTTTAATTAAGAAAAAAACTATTGTAGATGCTCTAAATGAAGGTATGAAAAAAACACTAAGAGACTTCACTAAACATACTGATATTCAATTCGTCACATCTACAAGGTATGTAAATTTGGAGGCTAATTAGTATGAAGGTAATTACATTTGGTGAAATACTATTAAGACTAGCTCCACAAGGAAACAAAAAACTATTTCAAAATGATATTTTTGAGACTTCTTTTTGTGGCTCAGAAGCCAATGTCGCTGTGTCGCTTGCGAACTTTGGAATTGATTCTTGTTTTGTCACAAAAGTTCCAGATAATGAAGTGGGACAAGCTGCAATTAATTCACTGAGATACTTCGGCGTGGATACTTCAAAAGTAATTAAGGGTGGAGAGCGATTAGGTTTATATTATCTTGAAAAAGGTGCAAGTCAAAGGCCTTCAAAAGTTCTCTACGATAGAGCTTTTTCAGCAATAGCAAACTCAAATATTAATGAGTTTGATTGGGATCAGATATTTGATGGAGCAGAATGGTTTCACTTTTCAGGGATAAATCCAGCATTAAGCGTAAGCATGTCAAAAATATCTTTAGAAGCCTGTAAGGTAGCAAAAGAAAAGGGAATAACAATAAGCTGTGACATTAACTACAGAAGCAAGCTATGGTCAAAAGATCAAGCAAAAGAAACAATGACAGAACTTATGCGATATGTTGACGTATATATAGGGAACGAAGAGGATGCAGAAAATGTATTCGGAATAAAAGCAGATAATACAGATGTTCTAAGTGGTAGTGTTGATCACAAAAGCTATGAAGAAGTTGCGAAGAAAATCAGCAACCAATTTGGCTGCAAGTACGTGGCTATAACATTAAGAACGAGCTTGTCCGCTTCAACAAATAAATGGGCTGGAATGCTGTATTCTTTAAATGAAGATAAATATGCTCTTTCAAAAGAATATACGATTGATATAATTGACAGAGTCGGTAGTGGAGATAGTTTTGCAGCAGGTATTATATATTCATTACTCAATAAATCTACAGCACAGGATGCGGTTGAGTTTGCAGTTGCTGCCAGTTGCTTGAAACATACTCAAGAAGGAGATTTTAATAGAGTAACTGTTGATGATGTTCGTGCTCTTGTAGGTGGAGATAGTTCTGGTCGAGTAAAAAGATAAGCTCTTATTAAAGAAAATCTTCTCCCAGCCAACCATCCCCCAACTCCCCAAGAACCTATTCCACCACATAAGTAAATTTTGGGAATCTTATATGAGGCGTTAGAACTAATAAGGGTTACATCAACTAAAGCTTAGATTTGAGAGGTGCCGGGCACGGACATCTTGACAAGTGGACAAGTTGATTAGGGTTATGGAGAGATGAGCAGCTATACAGAATAAACAGATAGGCAAATAGGCTGGTATCAAGATCGGTAGTGAAGGTAATTTTTCAGATCGGTAGTGATTCTGGTTGATAAGCATGACACCATGATTAGAAGTGAAAGAGAACGGGCATTTTAGTTGCAGAGATGACCGTTTTTTCAGAAAATGAGTTTACAGAATATTGTATTAATGGTTGCGGAGTAAGTAGCAGAAGTGAGGAGCAAAGAATGGAATGTCTATATTGTGACAATAAAATACTTACAGAATCTAAAGAACACATAATACAAAATGCATTAGGTGGACATTTGGTTAGTACGGAGATTTGCTGTCCAAAATGTAATAACTCAATTCAAAAATTAATAGATGATGAGTTTACAAGTATCTTCGCTCCAATTACAACAAGAATTCACAACTTAAAAAAGACTTCAAATACAAAAGTCAAGCCATCTACAGCGGCATATGGACTATATCATGGGGAGACTTACGAGATCTTTATTAAAGGAAATACAATAGTCAGCTGCCCGCAATTAAGTAAAAAACTTAAGAGAAATCTAACATCTGAGGACATTAATGAAATCGAAATTATTGGTTATAAATTTGATGTTGAGAATAGATCCTTTATTAATGGGTTTTGCAAGATAGCTACAAATTTTGCTGTAATGAATAAAGTACCTGCTAATAAATGGAAAATGATATTTGCCCTAAAGGATAAAAGTAACTAAATGAATGAATTTCATAATTCTCAGCCCCTGTGGACTAAGGCTTTCAAGGCATAATAAAAGAAGTACCTCCCCAAATCTTGTATAATGGTTTTAAGCGAAAGCCATAAAAAAGACTGGAGGAGTACTTCTTATGACCATTATACGACAAAT